>Ga0209367_1003493_pt1 | contig 21395 bp, 14 predicted proteins | sample WorMetLIZISLAND2_FD_187412 | JGI IMG/M metagenome (GOLD analysis project Ga0209367, IMG submission 187412) | Marine gutless worms symbiont microbial communities from Max Planck institute for Marine Microbiology, Germany - Olavius geniculatus... ...
TTGTTCTGAAATTTCTTCGTTTGCATTAGCACAGCACCTCGAAATAACGTCTGTGTGGCCCGTGAATTTCCGAAACTCTTTCCGTGAATTTTCCGTGAAATTTGACACATTTTAAAAATTCTGCCGTTAAATCGTGCATTTTTTCCCGTGAATTCGGTTGGTCCCTACCCACAGCCTGCTACAGTCGTGAGTGAGCGTAATAAGATCGTATGAGTAAATGTGTCATCCCATGGTTTGCTTCCTTATAATTGTCAGTTGAAGCTATTCAGGATTGTTTTGGGCATCTGCTGTTTTTAGTCACTGTTTAAGTTATGGTAGCTTTTTGTCAGTTCTGTTACGTGTGCTTGTGTTAAGCATGTTGGCGTGCTTTGTTCTGTTTGATCATATAATGATATTTAGAAGCTGCAAGATATTGTCGCTGTTGCTGCAGAGCCGCATGGAGGATCGTCTTGATGATGCGATTCACGTGTTGAGAAACCACGCGGAGCCAGTTATACCAGGCGGTCATCCATTAGACGCCTCAAGACTGACACAGCCGCCATCTTCACATTCCAACGAACTTCTATTCACTGCTACCAACGGCTTGACTTTTTCTACCGGTCTTACTGCCTCTGGTCAACTTCTTCATTCAGCAGTATGTCATCCTTTGATAGTCATTATGCTTTGTGGGATTGATAGTTTTTCGTTTTCACTTGTGTTGTGTGCATATATATTATTTTTAATTTAGACATTTTTGTTTCTCATTGCCTTTCAAACATTACGTATTTTTTGCTAGGACATGTTTAGATTGGTAACAGGTAAGGCAACCAGTCTGTAGGCTACTAATTCTGCTGCAGCTAATGGTTTTATCTCGGGCAACCTTTAAGGGATGGGCCTAACATAAAGTATCTACGAAAAAGTGGGTCAGTTGTAATTGCAAACTTTTCTCTGTGATGTTGGAAGTGATGGTGACTGAAGAACTGTAGACTTTACTAGTTTGTTAACTGAACGTTTGTTTGGCAGCTTTTGTAGTTTTAAATATACTATTTGTTTGTATTTTGCAGAGTTGTTAGCAATGTTGTCCAAAATATTGCAGTAGCAGTAGCAATATTTGGTGGAGAAAGCATTGCAATACTGAGCAATACTGATTGCTATACTTTTTGCAATACTTCACTATCTGCTCCCCCAAAATAAATTTTGACTTTTGCCACTGTGCACAACTTTTCAAAAATTTTAGGTTGACTACAGATTATGTGATAATGTGGTCAATGCAGAATTTAAACAATAAAGTCATGTCAACATATCAATTATCGTTTGGTCTTTTTATGCGATCGAACAAAAGAATGAAAAGATTCTTTGTGTAATTAAACAGCGCCCTCACGATTAGGAGTGTACTCTATTGCTTCCAAGTATTGCAGTATTTTAGCACTAAAAGTAGATTGCAATACCACATGCAGTACTAAACATGCAACCAGTATTGCAATACCTGTTGCAATACTAAAATGTATTGCAATACTTATTGCAATAATTGCAATGCTGCAATATTAACAACCCTGACATTTTGTCACTCAAACGTTGTCGGTAATTTGACTGATTGATTCTGTGTATGATACATTGAGCTTCTGCTATACACGGAGGCTTGTATTTTGTGTGCAGACAAGCAGTAAGCTCGATGATGGCAGAAGTCGGTACTTCAGTGGCATGGCAGGTAACAGAAAATACTCAGTTTTTATGTGCATCATATATGTAATCTTTGTGCTATTTTTGTTTGTCCTCTGTGTAGGTAAAACAATATTTATTGGCCATAACGTCTGGTATGCAAAAAGGATCACTTTTGGTTGACTGAGCCTGAAGAACTCTTAAGGTGTTGTCCAGTTAAATAGAAAATAAAAAGTAGGAGTAGTTATATTGCCAGTAGTAATAGTTCTGTTAACAGCATTTAACTGGTTTTTGAGTTGTTTTTTACCTGAACAAAATCAGAAGTAGTGTAAGTGCATATAGACTGTAAACTCTGAGAAACTGCAGATGTTAATAGCACAAAATGCATCAACGACAGCTAACAGCACTGCAGCCATTTAGTCAAGATGGAGATCAAAATTTAACACAGTCATGTTAACAATGTAATAAAAGACCATGTTTTCACAATTGCAATGGTGTCTTTATGACGTTGTTGAAATTGACTGTCACAGTATTTTGCTGATTACTCTCGTGCTTGTGTGTTTGATCATTCAGTTTTTACGCACGAAAGCGTCTTAGCCATCGCTGTTCTGTTTGTCTCTCTGTCCGTTTGTCACACAGGTGGATCAGTCAGAAATGATGCAAGCTAGGATTACCAAATCTTCACTGTCGGCTGCCTGGAAGACTGTAGTTTCAAGAACTGCAAAGCTTTTCCATAAACTCAGAGGGAGTCACCCCGAATGAGGGCACTAAATGAGAGGGGTTAGGAGAAATTTGTGGTTTTTAGCCAGTAAGTCGCTGTATCTCGATAATGGTGTGAGATAGGGCCTAGGTTACTATCAATTACTAATAGGAAGTCGTACACTTTTTTTGATTGCCACAGAATTCAATGACCTTGGATGACCTTGAACACCAAAATGGGGGTTTTATTGATTTTTTGGTGATTTTGGACTGCGAGACACATTTTAATAACGAATCACGCCGAAATCAATTGAGACAGACATGGAGAAGCTGCATATGACATTTTTAGCATTGAACGCAGGAGGGCATCAAAGAGCAGTACCCCTGTAAAAGTCATTATTTTACTGTTGTTGGCCAGTCTTTTGTGAAACTGGTTGCAGATAGGCATGGGCATGCTGTCTATCACAACAAGCACTGGTGACGAGTTTTTCAGTCGTTTCAACATCGATAACTTTGACAGATTCTAAAGTTTCAAAATAAGAGGTTTTTATTGATTTTTGCGCTCTTTGGGTGCAGTGCGCACTCCAAGAATGAACTGCGACGAAATGGCCGGAGATAGACTGACAGTTTGTGAACAGAAACTGCTACAGGCTTTTGCATCTCATGAGCCTTAGCTCAAATTTCTTGTTTTGAAAGAGATGAGACAGGTGAGTGATGTAAATGATGTAAATGATCAGTTGATGGGTTGAGTTGTTTTACTGATTGTACTAGCTGGCTTAATGTGGTCCCTTGGTTTCAGTGTTTCAGTGTAAACGAGTGGGTGCACTCTCATCTGCAATTGAATGGGTTTATTCTTGTCGGTGTGAATCAACGGTAAATGTAGTAAAACTAAAGATAGTTGAGTGTGTGACTGATTGTAGCAGCTGCTGGCCATGACGTGGTGAAGTCAGAGTGTGATGCCTCTGCCTCTGTGCTCACTGAGAAACCAGTTTATTCAGCCAGCGACTCAGCAGCCACTCTGTCTTCAGAGCAGAGTGCCTCCGGCGTTCCACCAGTCAAACGTCCGAGGTACGGCGGCAAGTTACGATTATTTTAGGAATCGACTAATTGATGCAGATAGTGGATTTTAGTCAATCAATCAAATCAGTAAGTAACTAAATAAAATCTGTCATTGGTGGGTTTCATGGTACTGAAAAGTTCTTTTGATGTACGAGGTCAACTATCAGCTTGCTTTGAAGTTGAAAGCAGTTTGTGTGGCTTTAACGTATTTTCAGCAAATTTGTGTCGTTTCTGCTTTCTGCAATCGCAGTGTTTGATTTGTGAATGAAATGCATGCTTTAGTGACACAGCTTCGATTATTTTTGGATTATTTTAAGAAGGCCTTATGCAGATGAATGTTGCTGCTTTATCATTGTGTTTGTTGTGAAATTGTATTTGTGTGTCATTATTGTAGAAAGTCAAAGGCATCGTCAGCTGGTGAAAGTGTCGACTTTGAAGATTTGTACATTTTATCACATTGCTCTGCTGTTTTACTTGATTTTTTTGTTAACTGTCATAGCTTTCTCTCGGTGTTTTTTCTACCATCCAGTATTTTTGCAGATTTAAGCTGAGGCGAACGTCAGCACATTTTTCTTCATTGGGAAAATACAGCACTTTTTTCGGGGACTGTAGCATATAACTGGGAATTTGTGTTCAGTGTAAGTGAATTATAATATTAGTGATACTGTTACTGTTGGTGTTAGTGGTATAGGGGTGGCAATTGTAAAAAATTTAGTTATGTATTAGTTCGTCACCTCAGTTATAAATGAATGTGAATGTTTTTGGTAAATTTTTTTTCTGGAACTAGCAACAGTTTGTAAAAAAAGTAATAGTTATCTTTCTAAAAGTTAACGATTAATTAATCATTATTCTTGATTAAGAACTAAACTGTTACCATCGTACAAGACATGTATGCATTCATTTTGTGGGACTTGTTTTTTATACAGTGTTATTGGCATATTAGTATTTTAATGTTCTCTGGGCATTTTTCAGTTTTTGTAAACATAGACAACATAATTGCTTTTACCGTACAATGCTTAGTTAGTGATGTGACTTTAGTTGAAAATATAGTGATTCAGTTTTATATGTAGTCAAAACTTTTACTGATTATTACGTGATAAGTTGGTGATTTCCGCAGCTTTATTATTACATTGAGTTTGTGCAGTAGTTTGCTTCTTTGGTGCCAAGGTTGTTGTGTTTTGATCAGTCTGTATCATCATGTGTACAGGTTGGGCTAAAAAACGTGCCACTTTACTTTTGTCCATATCTTTGCCAATTATTGACCAATTTTCAAAATTCTTTCACTGGCACACTCTGCAGACAGTTTGCGATAATGTGATTATTATAGATCTCATGCATCGTAAATGCGTCTCTACACTACCTTGTGAAATATCAATGAAATATGCATACATAATGATAATAACATGCAAACATTTTGGTAAAATTGCAAAAAAAAACACTTCAGACCAACATTGCAGTGAATGGTCTGTATGACACTAGACTGTGAGGGTATAACACAATCTATTGTCATACGAATCATTTGTCGCAATGTTAGTCTGAAGCGTTTTTCATTTACCTAAATTTTTGTTATTATCGTTAGTTTTTGCTTACATTTATATTTCATGAGGTAGTGTAGAAATGGGTATACCATGTGGTGGGATATATAATGATCACATTATTGCAAATTGTCTGCAGAGTGCCAGTGAAAGAATTTTGAAAATCGTCAATAATTGGCGAAAATATGGAAAAGGTAAAGTGGCACGTTTTTTATGGCCCACGGTGTATATTGTCGGTAGGAATGACGAGGATGCGGATGATGATGACATAAGCCCGGAGCATAAAGCAGTCAGAGAGAAGCTGCGCAGACAGCAGAACAATGCTCGTGAAAGGTCTGTCAGTGTCACGACTGAATGTTGCACACGGAATTGTAGGACGAAATGTTTTACATCAAGATGTATTAACATCTGTGGAGTGTGAGTTTAAAACCGATCTTACGGTGATGGGCACGTGAATATTGCAGCAACTACTGCTAGTTACACAACTACCCTTCCAAGTTGTTAGCAAGTTTTTGAAGCAGTAGTTTTAACTTAGAATGTAGTTATCACTACTTTAGAAGAAGTTACTAACAATTAATGTGTAACTGCTTTTCAAACTGATAATATAGCTATTGGCATACTTCAGAATTTTGGGTTTAATTGGTTGTTGTGTTTGGTCTGATCATATCTTTGGTTATCTTATCGTAACTAGCGGACTAGACTGGATATTGGGTTTGATCCACAAATTGCTTTTATAAGCATCATTGCTTACAACAGCAAGATACCGGAGTGTTGTTTGTATGTAGGTTGCGGGTTCGTGACATTAACGAGGCGATCAAGGAGCTTGGTCAGATGATATCGCTGCATACTGGGTCAGCTCAAACTCTGACAAAGTTAACAATACTGCAGGAAGCCGTTAATGTGATTACAACGTTAGAGCAGCAGCTTCGAGGTCTGTTTGTGTCTTCTGTGCGACTGAATTGTAGTTTTGAGGTGATGTTTATTTCTTAAGTGTAAGATGGGTTGCTTATTCTTTTTCCCTACAGTTTTGTACACGTTTTCATTTTTAAAGCATTATAGCGTAGTTTATATGTTTTTTTTAATTGTAATTTGTATGAATTTGTGCTGGATTTTGGTGTAGTAAATGATTGGTTGATTGATTTAAACTTCTAATATATGCACTGCTGTACAGTCCCAGTCTTCTGCAAGTATTTTATGTTTGATCATTAGGTTTGTGAGTCAACTTTTAATATCATGGAAATGACACTTAGGACAATGTCATTACAGAATGTCACTTATTATTATTACACTTATTAGTTGTCGTTGAAAACATTCCTCTCTGTTACTAGATGTTGCTTAAGTCTTTAGCCGTTTTTGACAGTAGTTGAATGTTGAATTATATTTACCTGTATTGCATTGCATTATGTTACCTGTATTATGTGTTGTCATATATGGTATCACATTTCTTGTCACATTGGTGTTATTATATCGATCTGATAGTTGAGCCAACTGTTACCGACAGTTTGTCATTAGATAGAATTTAAAGTTGATGCAGATAACTTGGGGCTGATAGTTATATGATGAGGAATTATATTTGACACTTTGTTCATCATTTTAATGTGCTGTAGGTATAGTGAAAATTGCTTTGTTTCCTGAGCATGTTGTACGGTAGTTGAACAGCTAGTAATGCCATTTGTAGAGCGGAATCTGAATCCAAAAGCGGCTTGCTTGAAGCGGCGTGAGGAAGAGAAAGCCGATGAATATTCTGCAAGTCACAATGTCACCGCCTCGTCAGAACCAGTTCTGCACAGCTCCATGGTTTGTGTGACTACCAGTGATCTGCTGTTTAATAATTAGTTACAGACAGTTAGCATGGCATTTAGGGTGGTGCTTGTCAGTAAGCAGGTTTATGTTGTGTTGGTCATTGCTATCTATTGTTCACTGTTTACTGCAACAAAATGGTTAGATAAAGATGAGTAGAGTATTTGCTGAAGTGCAAATGCCATATGATGTTGATACAGTATAGTATAAAAGTAGTGCCATGCACTCATTTACTTTGCTGATAATTGTGAACAGAAACATTTTGCACTGTGTTTTTAGAACTATTTTTATGTTCCATTTTCAGTAATAATCGTGCATCATTTTTGAAGTCTTCAGTCACAGTTGTGATGATTAGCGATTCGTGCAGCAGAATTTAATTTTTCTTCGTATTTTTCTGGTAAATTCTTCTCTGTTTTCGTTAACGAATTCAAATACAACTTGAAGTACTTACTCTATTCTTACATGATAGCATTATTACAGTTGTGTTGTCATTTGTGTGATATTGTGCTGCTGCAGGGCATGGATATTCGGCCTCCATATCACGTCATGGATATGAATGGTGGTCACTTATGATATATTGAACTGTCTGCAGCCATACAACGTATACTTATGACTATCTGCCAAAAGCCTAGTGCTGGCAAGTGCTGTGAATAGCTGTGTGCTATCATGCAGCGGCCGAACGCAGCGTCTACATCACACTAGTGGCTGTCTCAGTATTCACTTCCATTCAGTTCAGTGACTGGTTGCTGACAGACCGACGTACAGCAGCCATCTGTGAGTCGGACCAGCAATGCAAAAATCAGCAAAGTACAACAGAGTACCACATGACAAAACCAAAATACATGCTCAGATGTAGAGCGTATGATAATGACGTACATGTTGTACCGCATGAGCCGATAGCAGGGCTGGAAAATTGGTTTCAAAAATTTTGGTTTTAGGGTTAAAATACCTGTAAAAATCGAAAAAGTCCCAATTTGAGGTTTTTGTTAGTTGTGCAGTTGATGGTCCAAATCAGATTTAATTTCATTTTTAAGCACAATTTTTGAACGTTGAGGTCACTCATTCACTCAATAAAAAGCAATGTGACGTTTTTAGGATGTTGTTTCTCCTGGGTTTTAACATTTGTATGCTAAAATGTAAAAATCTATGAAACTTAGTTCTTTTCCAGCCCTGCCTAATGGAAATCTGGAGAGGTTGCTAGCTGCCAATACTGTTGCTGCTTCTGTTGAGAGTCACGTTGTACAGTTAACTAGTGGAACGATCATTCGTGCCGTCATGATGAGAATGCTGTGTTTTGACGATGTACAGTTTTACTGCAGTTTTGCACCATCATGTAGAATGTCGATATCAATATGATGAACTGCAGCACACGTCCCAGATTGTATTGCTGATGCATTGCTCACAGTGTGCATTCACAAGAATTTCTAGCGGGTCATTTCTGTTTGTTATATGCTGACAGTTATTATTTGCAAGTCTAATCTGTATATCATGCAGTGCAGAAACATGATTGGCCTGTAAAGCTGATTGTGTAAGTGTACTTACATGCATGACGGTGACACTGTTAAGAATTTATTTTCTGTGAAGAAACTGGATTGTAGCTGTGGGAAAGCATGGAAGCACTTACAATTGCTATATCTATGAAATGATGAGGAATCACTTTTGCAGCACATGCATTTCTCCTGTCTCTGCACATTTCTCCGTACTGTGGTCTGTCTTTCTGTCATCGGAGCTTGAATCATTCGACAGATTTACAGGGTGCAGCAGAAAAAGTAGCCCCCTAAGGTTTTTTTGCTGTTTTCTCAGCAACTGTTTGGAATTTTAATTTCAAGTTTTGCAGATTTATTCACTAAAACGTTCTACAACCAACTGCCAAAGGAAATGCAATTCTGTTGAAAAACGACGAAGTTATGTACTTTATAACATGACTGACTATTGATATTCCAGCATTAAAAATTATTCAAGCTAAAAATGCTATTTAATGATCAAAAACCGGTTAACAGGTTACTGCTGATGACGACACTGTGAAATTTTGATAAACAGCAATTTATTTTGTTTATAAATTATTACTAAATTATCGTTCTTTTAAAGCAGTCGCCAGCTGCCCACCGGATTCATCTTCCAGCAGCACGGCGTGCCAGCACACAGGGCGTGCCAGCACACAGGGTGCGCAGCGTACAGAACTGGCTGCGTGCCAACCATCCAGATTTCATCAAAAAGGACCAGTGGTCGCCAAATTCGCCGAATATACACTGTGTCTCAAGAAAACATCCCCGACATTTTCGTCTATAAATTGAAAACCAATTGTCAGATTATGATAATATTTGGTACGAATATTCCTGACAAAACTTGCCATCAAATGACCGTTCAGTTTCTCACCTCAACCAATGTATGCTTCTGCACTACCTAGGGAAATCAGATCAAGCAAAACATGTGTTGAAATAAACAGAAAACCTGAAAAAACATCCCCGACATTATCGATCGTAACTTGAAGAAAGATTAGCAGATTTTAATAATTTTTGGCAAAAATATTTCTGACACCACTGGCTATTAAATAAGTGTTTTAGTTTCCACCTCACCCAACGTCTGCTTTTGCACTACCTGGGGAAATCAGACCAAGCATAATACGTGTTAAAATGAATGTAAAAGTCGTTGATAAATTCCCTCTATACTAATCTGGGGGGCTCCAACAGCCGGTCTATTACAAGGTTTGACTGTCATGCAGCAGTGTGTCTACTAGATAAAGTTTAGGAATGTTTGTGAAATCAAGAAGCGACTCGTACAGCCTGTATTGGTGTGGAGCAGAACATTATCGATACTGCTGTCAATGAATGGAGAAAGCGTCTCCTTGTCTGTGTTCACATAGTGAGCCAGCACTTCATGCAATTTTACTGCAGGCAGTTAAAAAATGAACAACTGGATAAAGTGTCAAAAATGTGAACAAAATGTGTTTTTATGCTTTATGTTAATTAAGCAATCATATTGCATTGGATAAAAAAGTGATATTTCGCTGGTTGTGCTTTCCCCAGGTAGTGCAGAAACAAACGTTGCGTGAGGTGGGAAACTGAACGGTCGTTTGATGGCAAGTTGTATCAGGAATATTCGTACCAAAAATTATCAGCAGCTGATAATTGGTTTTCAAGTTACAGTTGAAAATGTCTGGTATGTTTTTTGAGACACTGTGTAAACCCAATGGATTATCACGTGTAGAGTGCAATGTTGGAGGCTTACGACAAGCTTAAAACAAAGCTGAAAACTGTCGCCAAACTCAAGGAAGCACTTTAGGTAATCTGGGGCAACTTGCCACAAGGACTGATCAACAAGGTTGTAAAAGACTTCTCCAATTAAGCGACTGAAAACGTGTTGAAACTTGGAGATGGCGGTAGACACTTTAAACATTTACAGTGACTTACTTGGCATTTAGCCGTAGAGCATTTCAAGAAATAAGTGTGTAAAATTTCAGATTAAAATGGCAAACGGTTGCTGAGAAAACTGTGAAAAACTTTACGGGGCTACTTTTTTGCTGCACCTTGTAGATTCCATTTGATACTTACAATTATGGAGTCCAGTGACACATTGTGTTAGTTTAGGGTTTCCCACGGGCAGGGGAAATTTGGGGTAGAACCGCCACTCCCTTTAGCCAAAAGGTTCAATTGCAAATTGCCACCAAACTGTCAGTCCTTTGCTGCCACCTGATAAATAGGTAGAGATTGCACCTGTTGCCAAATTACTTTGTTTTTTGTTAGTTATTGTCTCATCCTGTGGCTGTGAATGGTGGCCACTTATGATAGTGAACTGTGCATGAAATGAAACCCATGACTATATCCAAACAGTATATGATGGTGATTAATGCTTGTGATTCAGAGCTGGACAAATTACTAGCTCACATGTAATTGAATTACAAATTACTGACGTGAATGTAATCTAGGTTACAAATTACTTTGGAATCAGAGACCAAAATTAATAGATGGTAGTACTTGAAACCTTCACATGTAATTTATGATTATAATGTAACTTGAAGTTACAAATTACGTGTCCATGTAATTAAATTACGAATTACAATTGTAAATTTGTAATTGAATTTCATAATTGTATTACATGTAATTTCGTTACTGTCCAGCTCTGATATGATTATCTTCCGTTCGCCAAGTGTTACATTGTTGCTGTAAAATCGCTGTAACCAGTTAACAGAACATGTGTATGAACTATCACTTTTAGCATCTGCATCTGTGGTAGGGATTTATATTTTGAAGCCGCAGTTGCATGCTACTGTTTTTAGCTGAATTGTAACGTCAGGTTTCAGGTTGCATTGATTTATTATTCGTAACAGCTTAACTGTCGTGTCTTAGGTCCTAGTATCAAATTCCACCTTTGTTGTGGGCAGTTGCATCTTTGTTGGCTTGTGACTGCTACAAACGACCCTTATTGTCAGGTTTCTTGTCTTTATCCGACTCTCTCCATGTGTCTGTCCACAGCTCGTCTATTGCGGTTGCGAGCCACATCGCCTACCGGTTTGTCATGATAATCGCTGCATTAACTGGTTTTCACACCGTTACTTCTCATGGTTAAAACTCCTGTATTTATTCTTGTGAATAATGCTGTAAAATTTTGTTGAGCCATGGCTTTTATGCGTGAAAGCAGGAACTGCTATAGCGCGTCTTAGCCATTGCAATTCTGTCTCTCTGTCCGTCTGTCACACGGGTAGATCAGTGAAAAACGGTGCAAGCTAGAATCACCAAATTTTTACTGTCGGCTGCCCGGAAGACTCTAGTTTCAGGATCCATAAAGCTTTTCCATAAATTCGAAAGAGGTCACCTCGAGCAAGGGCACTTAGTGAGAGGGGGTAAAGAAAATTTGCGATTTGTGGCCAGTAAGTCGCTGTATCTCAGAAATGGTGCGAGATAGGGCGTAGGTTACTATTAATCACTAATAGGAAGTTGTACACAGGCTTTCGATTGCCACTGAGAGCAATGACCTTGGATGACCTTGAACATAAAAAATATGGTTTTTATGGATTTTTTGGTGATTTTGGGCTGCAAGAACATTTCAACAGTGAATTGCGCTGAATTCACTACAGATAGACCAAGCTGCATATGAAATTTTCAGCATCGAACATAGATTTCAATGGTCCAAGTCTCGACCTTCTAGATTCAAGGAAACCAGCACATGTGGGCATCAAAGAGCGGGACTTCATAACAAAAGTTGTTATTTTCCACTGTTGGCCAGTCTTTTGTGAAAGCGGTACCGTTGCAGATATGCATGGGCATGCTGCCTATCACAACAAGCACTAGTGGCAGGCTTTTTAGTCGTATCAACATCGATGACTTTGAAAGACCCTGAACTCCAATAATAAGGGGTTTTATTGTTTATTTTTTGCAATCTTCGGCTGCGCCACGCACTTCAAGAGTGAATGGTGATGAAATGGCTGGAAGTAGACTAAGGCAATTTGCAAACAGGAACTGCTATAGGCTTTTGCACGTCTCGTGAGCATTAGCTCAATTTTCTTGTTATCATTCTGATCTGAATTTTGAGGCTAATTGAGCATATTATATTTTACTGCTAACCAACTAGTCATTTGGCAAGTCATTTTTGCTCTTGTGTAGACTTAATATTAAATCAGTATTATATCAGTTGAAATAGTTAATTAATATACATTTCTGGTCAATGAATATTGAGTTGACTAAGATGACAAAGAAATGAAAACAATATCTGATTTAATGGTGTCATATTATTTTATCGAAGTTTACAATCTACGTAGATAATATACAGTATGGTTCAGTGAACAGCACATTGTGGCTGTTTGAATATTGGAATTGGCGTTGACATTCATGTCACATTGGGGATTGTATTAGTAGACTGAAGATCAGATGGTTCACGTGTTTTGGGCAATTTTAATCTGATCTGTTTTAAGATGGGCACGGGATTAGTGCCGCTGTGATCAAACAACCGAATCAGTTTTATGTAAAAATACGTCATAAACTGTTTAGTTGCGAATATTGTAATGAAAATTAGTCATCTTGGTTAATTTACTGTGGTCATTTGGATTGAAATGAAAGAATGGAAAATAATGGAATACGTTTTTTCTTTCTTTTTGTATTTGTCGTAGACTTGTGTATTGTTCTTTCACTGTAATTATGATGTTTTATATGTTATGGTTAATTTGAACAGTACCGTGGCTGATCGTATCATTATGAAGTGATAAGTGATCAGGATGCTGTCATTGCTAGTTAGAGTTTGTTAAATCTAGAATCTAGTGTGTTGAAAGTTATTTGGTTAGTCCAAGTTGAAATGCAGTTGATCATGTTAAATAGGGGAGGATAATAAACTGATAGTAGTTATGACAAGTAATTTATTTCTTTTATGAATCCAGTACTGTGATTGTGGAGTCAGTATTTTAGTGACTGTTACAGGTCATTTTGTTGTGTCTACTTGTCTAGCATAGTTTGGCAGTAAATTAGTAGACATGCAGATACGTTGCCAGAGATCAGTGGAACATGTTGGACCAGCAGTTGATTTCGTAGTTGCTGCATGCTTTTGGTTTCATCACCTATGCCACAGTAATAGGAGTATGTTTGTCAAGGTCTGTTTGTAATTGTAGCTGATTGTAGCTCGTTTTTCATCATGGGTAGTACAGGGGATCTGAAGTCTAAACATGCAACGTGTACATATTCAATTATCCCCCAGTCTTTTGCCTTTAGCCAGAGCTATACTGAGGAACCCAGTAATGAAGGAACTTTGCTTGTGTGAGGGTTGTTCGATAAATAAGTTACAAAACAGCGTCATTTTGTTAGTTTTCCAAATATTAAAAATCCGAAATATACATTTTGTAGAAAATTTAATTCCGAGTAGCAGTTGTGAGTTTTATAACAATGACGTCACTGTGACGTTATCTATACACATTAAATATGGCGACGTTGCCACTGAAATCCTCTCGTTGCGAACATTTTGCTGTTATTATATTTTTCTGGGCAAAAAATAAATGCAGATCAGATTCACTCTGAGCTGCATCCAGTATATGCGACAAGTGCTTTGCAAACAGAACAGTTCAGGTTTGGTGTAAGAAAATGCTAGATGGGCAGAAATTTGTATCATATACCGAGGTGCAATCAGTCGTTCTGCAGTGGCATGGACAGCAGCCAGCATCGTTCTTTGGATCGGGCATTCAGAAGTTTGCTGCCAGATAGGACAAAATAATGTTTGAGCAAACTCGTTGTTAAAAAATGAAGCATTAGTCTTTAACATTTAAAGTGATGGCATTAAGTTGTAAAGTTTGTTAATTTTTTTCGTTCCTATGCTGTTTGTCACTTGTGAGTTACGATATATTACTGGTAGGAAAAATAATACATGTGTAGACTGTCACAATAATGACGTCATCTTTAAAAAAATTCCTACACGTGTTCAGAATAAAATTTTTTGCAAAACATATATTTCGGGTTTTTTAGATTTGGAAAACTAACAGAATGAGGTTGTTTTGTAATTTATTATCGAACGACCTTCTTACTGTAGAGCTTAGCTGAAAAAGCTGTGCTGTAATTTGTCGGCGTCTTATTTCAGTTAGATTGAATTTTATTTTAGTATTATTACCGGTGTCAGTAGAACAGTTCTGACAGTATGGTGCATCTGTGCTTTGTGTGTGTGTGTACTGCAGTGATTACGTTAACTTCCACTTTTGTGTATTGTGAACCATTTTTTTTTATTTTTATGTGTATTCTGCATAAAGGGTGACTGTGTATATAATGTGCAATATACTACGAAGAATGCAGCCGCTCACATGAACGAATGTTGCCATTAGAAGTGACAGCATCTGTTTTTAAATGCTTGTTTAAACTGACTTGATTTTTCCGTCAAACCATGGAGTACAGCACTAGAGTACAGTACATCTACAGGGTGCAGCAAAAAAAGTTGACCCCCTAAAGTTTTTTGCTGTTTTCTCAGCAACCGTTTGGAATTTTAATTTGAAATTTTACAGTTTTATTTAATGAAACCTTCTGCATCTAACTGCCAAATAAAATGTGATTCTGTTGAAAAACGACGAAGTTATGGACTTTCTAACATAACTGCCTACCGATTTTTCAGCATTAAAAATGTTCCAGCTAAAAATGCTACTTAATTTTCAAAAACCGCTTAACACTTTTTTACCGATGACGTCACAGTGACGTTTTGATAAACAGTAAGTTATTTTATTTAAAAATTATCACTTAATTATCGTTCTTTTAAAGCAATCGCCGGCTACCCACGGGGTTCGTCTTCCAGCAGGACGGCGCACCAGCACACACTGCGTGCAGTGCACGGAACAGGCTGCGAGCCAACTATCCAGATTTCATCACAAAAAAACAGTTGCCTCCATATTTGGCGAATGTAAATCCAATGGACTATTGCGTGTGGCCTGCAATGCTGAAGGCTTACTCTAAGCTTAAAACAAAGCTGAAAACAATCGCCGAAGTCAAGGAAGCGCTTCAGGTTATCTGGGGCAGCCTGTCACAAGGACCGATCTACAAGGCTGTGAAAGACTTATCAAAGTAAGCGACTGAAGGCTTGTGTTGGAGCTTGGAGCTGGTGGTGGACACTTTGAACATTCACATTGACAATAAAATTCTGCCATCTGATCATTAGTCAACTGTGTTGTTTCAACGATGTTGTTACATTGGTGTGGTAGCTTCAACATTTTAATGCTGAAAAATCGGTAGGCGGTCATGTTAAAAAAGTCTATAACTTCGTCATTTTTCAACAGAGTTACATTTTATTCAGTGGTTAGATGTAGAAGGTTTCATTAAATAAAACTAAAATTTCAAATTGAAATTCCAAACTGTTGCTGAGAAAACAGAGGTCCACTTCTTGCCGCACCCTGTAGACCGACTTGCACATACCTCTGCCAGCGAATTGCAAGTATATATAAACAACTGATTGCCGCTGAAAATTTAATCGATCGTTGCTTTAGACCTTGCTCCACCTATCCAAAAAATTGTTAGAATCCTTCCAATTTACAGGTGGATTCAGTTAGCTGGATCCAGATCCTAATCTAATTGGTGGATTCTTGGGTCACCTGTTATCGGTGGAGGTAGTTAATTTGAAGTTGCTGAGTTTGTTTTCTGTAGGATGGTAGCAGATGTTAACTGGTTTGTAACATAATATGGTTAATGGCTCGTGATAATTATTTCAGCATTAGGACCATTGAAGAAAGTTCATTTTTTGTCAAATGTATTACTAATAGCATATCTGGTGTTAGTTTGAGTGACAAAAGTAATGTTGAATCTAATTATAAGTTATGTTATGGTAACAAAGTGTTGCATAATGTATAATAGCTGTGCTGAGAAACTGTTTCTAACGTTTTTGTAAGTATTGTACAGTCATTCATGTATTTTAGTTTTTGTACATTTGTTTTTATTATTGTTAATATATGCCACGTTCGTTCTTGAGTTCTTCTTAATTAATGATTGCATGTTAGAAATCTAAACTGCTGTACGTGTCTGAAAGACGTGATGCCATGAGAGGGAAAGCTGCTTAGAACAATAATAATGCACGTCTTTTGAGCTCACCACCGAAATTTGATAGAAGATTGACCCATATAGGCCTACTACCATACTAACAGCGGTAAAATTGTAGCCCATGAACTCTACGTTTGGGCAGTATAAGTTTCATGCGGATTTCGCGGGGCTCTGTGGAAAGAGGGAGTCGGACAAAAGTGGGATGATCCATAATCATGATTTTTCGTTCTTTTGCTCACTATCTTTGAACCTTCAGAGCTGAAGCCACTTTATTTATTATGCAGCGTCATGTGAAGTGTCTTGTGGGCTTTACAATAACCCTAAAGCGTGTGAACTTGAATGACCTTGGTATGGTATTTTCTGTTAAGATCTGTTTTTGTGTGGGTTTAACTGGATTTCTTTGCCTCGCTTTCGAAGTCAGCTATGTGGAATCGAATGAAGACACTTAATGTTTGCCACGGACTCTAGTTTCTATCGATATAAGCACTGTGTGGATATCCACTGGGGTCTCGTGCAAGGTCAACTTGAACTGAACGTTGGGTGATGGCAAATAACGATTTTTCAGTGGCGTCAGTCGCCATCTTCAGAACCTTTAGAACGTAGACCACAGTTATCATAAAAGCTTGCGACAGAATGGGACAGACTAATTCAGAACATATATTGTTTATGCGGATAGTTTTGGGGGTTCTTTAGAGAAGATTCCCTGTTCTTCAAACGGTATAGCTTAGCTTCTTGTCTGACGTAGTTTCAAAATAAAATACAAAATCTGCGACCGATATGAGTAAGTACTGGCACTTTTTTTATTTCAAGCCCTGATTTTAAGTGGTTACGAGTTTTATCTCTAGAAGGTGTCATTCCTTCCACGAAACTAAACGCCAACAGTAAAAAAGCTAGTATATACGGTATTATATACTATGCTCTTATGCAGTAGGCCTACAGCCAATTCGCTGTTCATCTGCATGAGCAACGACTGGACGTAATTTGTCATTTAAGCCTATAATTAAACTTGCTGCTGAATAAATGATGTGCATGACGATGATTGATAATATTGACTTCTCTGGCAATCCGTCAGACTGCTTCGTTAAATTCATTCGCATAACGTTCGTCAGTCTCATTAGTTACTGAAGGCCTAAGCCCGGCTGCTGCCAACATTTCAGTACGTACAAAATATGCAAACTGCGTTTTTAGCCGACCGTACTTTAGTAAAGGTCGAGCTATTGGCATGAGTTGTCGTCTGTCCGTCACGGATGTATTGTGGCTAAACGGTGCAAGATAGGGCCTAGGTTGCCATTGATCACTAACAGGAAGTCGCATACTGGCTTTGAAATTTTTCAAATGAGATATAAATCATTGACCTTGGATGACCTTGAAGGGTAATGATGCACTATGGTAAGCCAATCATGCAGTATTGAGGGTGAACGGTAAGTCGTAAATAGTCGGCGAAGGTACCAGCAAATAGGGCGGTGACGACTTCCTATAGGCTGTCAATAGTAACCATCTGTCCATCTGCAGCGGTTTGGCCGCAATTTTGAATGGAATGTTTAAAGCTATAAGTGGCAGTATCTCGCAAACGGTGAGAGGTACGGCCTAGGTTACTATTGATCATTATGAAGTGGCATATGCCCTGTCGGACTAGAATTAGATGGAAATCATTGACCTTGAATGACCTTGAAGGCCGTTACGGGCTATTGCGGCTAAACGGTGCGATGTAGGGCCTAAGTTGCTATTGATCACTAATAGGAGGTCGCATATTGGCTTTCAAATGACATGAAAATCATTCACCTTGAATGACCTTGAAGGTCAGTACTGGAACAAGAACTGCATAGGCTGTAGCATGTCCTTTCGAGCCAGGCTTTTTTATTGAGAAATATTTGCAAAACCTGCGTCCGATATTTTCTTCGAGACAGCGTTCCGTTAACATAGCGTGCATGGAACTGTCTCACCTCTGACAAATTGCCTCTCCTTGACTGGAAATCAGAGGCTGGGCTTCGGACGTAGGCGGTACGGTCGGCTTTTCTAGCAATAGCTGGGCTTCTTGTTCCTGTTTGCCTTCGTGAGCACTTCGTGAATTGTGACTTTACGTGTAAATGCGCAGGCCTAATCTCTTAAGAGCTTTTTAGCAGTCCTTCCGATTGTCTTCGGTTAGGTATTCCTCCCTCCTTCCTGTAATCACTAGGCTCCTATCGTTACCTGCCTATTAGATCACGGCATTTCAATTTTGGACGTGTGGCATGTTTTTTCCATTAGAAATATAGCTTAATTTAGACAAAGGCCAACTCTCACCACCGACCACCATATCGTAGTCTGATTTCCTGCGCGTCGTCGCGTCATGCATTCGACTCGCCTGAAGACGATCATTGCTGACGTTGCTTCTTTCTGACTTGCAGTTGCAGGCGCTACTCTTGCACAGTGCCGAGCAGTGACAGTCGGCGGACGGACGGACAGACAGACGCTCCGAAGACAGCAAGTACATGGTTCTGCAATGCATGTCATGCTATGCTGACAGCCTGCAAAAATTGAGAATAATGGGGAGAAGACTATAGCCAATACAGTGTTCCCTTATTTGAACCAGCAGACAGAGTAATAACGTCATGTTTAAAACGACATTGGTTAAGCTGAAATCGAATTCACTGCTCCTCTGAAAAAAATGTTATGCAGTTTCGTGCCCACGGGCGTTATCAGCAGCAGTATGCTACATAGATGATGAGACGAGTACAGATGCGGCATGACGTTACATGGCTGAACTATTCGTAAACATTCATCAGCTATGCCAACATCTTGCCTGATCTAAACTCGTACAGATTCACAGTGAACGCTATCGCACATGTGGCTGATGCGAAATTACTTTACAACATCAAACTGTTTTTGCCTCGAAAACCACCGACGACAGTTTTTAAAATACCACAGTGAAGCAGGAATCGACGTTGTACAAATACAAAAAAACGAGTTTGGGGCTTCAATTTAAACGATCAAATGAGTGACAGGCTGATGCCGTGTAGACGGCAAGATGTTCTTAAGGCGCGTTCAGAGCGACAGACATAAAACGACATAATATGAAATAAACTGATCTGAACAGAAATAAAAGCCGTAGCGCGCGGCTTTCATTTCATTTCGTTTCTGTCGCTCTGTACACGTCTTTATTGTCGGTAAGCGAAACAATACAGGCTGTCCGGTTGTTTTTGGTGCTTGATAATTTCTCAAACATCGTAATTATAATATTTGATAATATTTGACAGAATCATGATAGGAAAATAAATTTCGATACGATCGGCCTATCGATTAGTGGTCGTCTATTAGCTTCACATCAATTTTGAATTTCTGCTACAAATTGTTTATTCAGCATTTATGCCAGTGCAAGCCTTGCCTACAGAAAGCTAGTACATTGGCAACTTTTCTTATTTAGGATCCTTTGATCATCTATTTTGCGAATGAGAGCACGTAGTAGGCCTAGTAACAGCGTAGGCCTACGTGTTTTCAGATGCACGTACAAATACACTGTGTCTCAAAAAGCATCTCCGACATTTTCGGCTGAAAGTTGAAAATCAATTATCAGATTTTAATAATTTTTGGTACAAATATTCATGACACAACTTGCCATCAAATGGCTGTTCAGTTTTTCCACCTTACCCAATGTATGCTTTTGCACTACCTAGGGAAAGTAGATCAAGCGAAATATGTTAAAATAAACAGAAAACCTGAAAAAACATCCCCGACATTATCTATCGTACCTTGAATAAAGATTAGCAGATTTAGATAATATTGCGCAGAAATATTTCCAACACAACTGGCTATCAAATAAGTGTTATAGTTTTAACCTTACCCAACGTCTGCTTTTGCACTATCTGGGGGAAAGCAGACCAAGCATAATACGTGTTAAAATGAATATATGTAAAACAAACTTACAACTTTACAAATTTACAACTGTGTGTAAGGACGATGTGATGATAGGCCCGTATCAGTCGTCTAAAACAGCAAAAATCATTTGGGTAACCTTAGATGGGGCTATGCATATGGCGTCCTCACAAGCTGACTTTAGTTGGTAATCACTAACATAGTCGAAAGCCTTCTTCATTTGATGTTATTTGTCGTATTAGGCCTATTTGCTTTATGTTTACTAATTGGCGTAGCAGCCGAAAATGTTTCTGTTAGCCCCTATGGCTTAGCTAATGGTAGGCCTAACAAGGAAGCGAAAATATGACCCTGTGCCGACACAAGATTCAGCTAACCGCGCACTCATAGGCCTATGCATACAAACTAGCTGTCCAACTGCACAGCGCAACCCTAACCCTGACATTAGACACTTTAAAGCTGAAATATGCTGTAGCAGCTACTGTGCCATGGAAAACATTTACACCAATATGTGTAAAAAAAACTTACCAGTTTACAACTGTGTGTAAGGACGATGTGATGATATCAGTCCTCTAAAACAGCAAAAATCATTTGAGTAACCTTAGATGGGGCTATGCATACGGCGTCCTTACAAACTGATTTTAGTTGGTAATCACTAACATAGACTAAAGCCTTTTTCATTTGATGTTATTTGGGTGAGGTGAGAAACTATATAGTCATTCAACGATGTTATTAAATTGGTGTTGTAGCCGGAACATTTTTGAATGCTGAAAAATATGTAGGCGGTCATGTTAAAAAATCTGTAACTTCGTCGTTTTTCAACAGAATCAAATTTTACACGGCATCAGATGTAGAAGGTCTTAGTAAATAAATCTATAAAATTTCAAATTAAAATTCCAAACGGTTGCTGAGAAAACAGCGAAAAACTTTAGGGGTTCACTTTTTTGTCGCACCCTGTAGATATTATTAGATCTTAAGACTATTTATTATTTTTTTTATTTTAATATGTAATAACACTTGCGACAAACGCGCAAGAACAGTAACATAGGAAAACCGTAAAGAAAAACTACAAACATAAACTAAGATAAACAAAAGGAACACAGAAAATATATGCTAAACATAGGAAAAGAATGAAAAAAAACTGGAAACATTACTAAGGGAAACAAAAAAAATACAGTAAATACATGACAAACAAACTACAAATAAACAAACTAATAACAGTTGCTAAATAAAATTCTATTGATAAATGTCCGTTTGTGCAGTTCAGATGTTACTTGATCTATTAATAAACCATGACCTATATCTCTTAATCCATATTTGTTAGACTTGGCAA
>Ga0209367_1003494_pt1 | contig 21392 bp, 11 predicted proteins | sample WorMetLIZISLAND2_FD_187412 | JGI IMG/M metagenome (GOLD analysis project Ga0209367, IMG submission 187412) | Marine gutless worms symbiont microbial communities from Max Planck institute for Marine Microbiology, Germany - Olavius geniculatus... ...
TTACGACGAAATGGATGGAGATAGACAACGATTACCTGCGAACAGGAACTGCTATAGGCTTTCGCGCGTCTCGTGAGCTTTGCTCAAATTACTTGTTTAAATAGCGAATATAAGCAAAAGCGTGAAGCGTCAATTTCGAAAGGTATCTAGCAGGCACGAAACGTTAGAAAAATATCCTCCAAGAGTATGTAGCTAGTGGTGAGTCGAAAATGTTTGTATAATATAAACTTAACATGCTAGTTATACTTAACATGCAGAATCACTAAGTTAAAAAGTCCTGTCAGGCTTATGGTCATAACAGTACTGCGCAATTTTTCATTGCATTGCCGTTGTCTACCGCAATAAAGTTTATTTTTTATCTTGTGTCATAATCAAATGACGAACAAAACAGCATCAATCATCAAAAATGCTCTACCGTCATCAGTTGACAACTACTTGATGTATAACGTCGTAATTATAGCTATATCTCAGCGGCGGTCACCGATTTTTCATAGCACATCTTCTCGTCAATGGAGCATTTGCCTGCAGCGAATTTGTTTATTTGTTCTAGCGTTCGCTTTGATATAATCGTTCGTCCGTCTCTTTGCTTGTAAACTGTTGGTTTATTAATAACTCGCGACCTACAGACAGCTGTGAAGTCGGTCTCTTGTTCTCTGGTTCGGTGCAACAGTAAGACGACGCCATAAGCCAGCTTTCATCGCCCTACCAGCACGGCATATCGCCCGCCCCTGCTGCTGCTGCTGCTGCTGACGGTGACAAGAAGATGACAGAGCACACAGACTTACCGGTGACTGCATTCATTCGTAAAGATCAGTCCATATCTGCGACACTCGTATAATTTACACATTTTCTATTACTGGTCAATAATCAAATTACTAGCATTTACGTTTAGTACTTTTTCTTGGTCACATGCTATGAAACACACGGTCTCCGCATGCCAGTACTTTTGGGTTATACCAGCTAACTCAAGACGTGATCCATAACTACCTGACTATAGAAAGAAAGACTATTTTAAACTATAAATAGACTGTTAGAATGATTTTAACATTCGTTAATATTTATTCACTAACATGCAACACACTAACTTCTTTCAAGTTCTTTGTAAAATAGATAAAAATTTTGTTTGTTGAAAATGAACTTATGCGGACTATATTTTTCTGTGAAAGGATCGTATTGCATTAATAAGCAAGTTTTATTCCAATAGCCACGACAACACGATAAAAAACTTAGGCCTACGTAGTAATAGACTAAGTTATTTCATTATCTGTTTTCGTTGTCAAATAATAAGCAACGGCATTTTCTTTGGAACGAATTAGGTATTATTTCTAATTCTAGTATGGTATAAATGGCAGTTATTGCGAGTTAATTCCGACAGTATTTATGTGATAACCGTTCTACGGATAGGAATTCGTCGCAGTATTATTCTCTTTTCCCTAACGATTCCGTGCCGCAGTACCATGCCGATTCGATCACCTTATACGGTGTGCGTTTCAAGTTGCTATAGGCTATAATGTGTACCTGATACGCTGCTATGGTCTTAGTACAACAACTGATAAGACAACTGCGAGAATGCATGTGAACAGCCATTCAGGGACAGTTTATAAACGTGCAGCTGTGTCGGTATCAGACAGTTGTGGATGCGGCCTGAGGTCTGTGGCTGGTGACGTCACGCCCGTGTCGGGTCATGACCTTGCGGTAAGACTTCAATGATGCTGCAGCGACAGCGACGACAACTGTCAACTCATTTCTTCACTTCTCGCATCAGCTCATCACTGCGTGCACCAACTGCAGCTCACGCTAACAATCATCCCAAGAAGCACCAGGCTTCCATGAACGGTGGCACACACCAGCAATAATACGAACTTCGTATAAGCACATATAACTTCATTCATCGAATAATCGATATAACAACACTAATGCAGAACTATATACTGGTCTTCTATCACGAACTAATCACGACAAAAATCGTCATCTCTTGCAAAATAAAAACGATATTAGTAAATGTATTTCTGACGCCATTTGCCAACTGTTATTTTGTGAAACATTGTACGGAAAGTACGTGAAATGTGACTTTTGATATCCTTATGTTATGTGAATAATGTCGATCAACGCATGTCTATAGGTCTCGACTCTATGGGATGCATATTGGTGTTTTAATCTGTGCATCGCTGCAGCTTCACGACTTCACAATCACATGGAATTAGTACTGTGTGCCCTATCCACTTTAGATAGTCTACGCGTAATGTCAAATATGGGCATTGCTATTTTGAGCGAAATAGCTTTCTAAAGCGATTCTACCTACACACATTTTTCGTAGCGTGATTTGTCTGTCACTCTGTCTGTCGTCTGTCACATTCGTGTACCCTGCCTGAACAGTTCGACGGATTTAGATGCCATTGATTTTGAAATATAGACTTTTGAGCTGCAATGACATATTGTGTTAGGCACAGATGGGGGTCCCTGACCGACAGGGAAAGAAAGATCCAAGATCTAAGAAAGATCCAAGACGTCAAACCCTCAGCCAAAATATGCAGTTGCTTCCAACTTTCCGACTTGAAAAAATACGATTCATGATTAACTAGGTGAAAGCATCGATCAACGATTCAGCCTCTTACCAAACTACTTTGGTGCTTGTTAATTTTACTCAGTATTGAAGTCAGTGCCACACTAGGGAGTGGTGAACTGGTGACCTTGAGTAAAGTAAGTATAGTCTAGTAACAGTAACACGAGAGACACTCTGTGTTTAGATCAAATCAAATTTAAACAAAATTTCGCACGTTTCCAACAGATATTGTCAAATTCCATATAATCACATTCACAACAGAACGACGCACAGACATGCCTACGTCTAAATCTCAGTCAAAGACAGCACCGCTGTCTGCCTACCTGTGTAGATCAAATACGTCATAACGGCAGATTAGCACCGTATTATAGGCCTACAGAGAATGTCAAATCACGGCTACATCCGTTCGGCAAACAAGCTAATCGTCCTGTGTCAGATAAGACAATGGATGCCAGCAGCAGAAGCCAGTGAATGGCATGGGTGAGTGCGTGTTGCGATGACGACTCAGTTCTGAGTGAATAAAGGCTGACTGAGACGTCGGTCGCTGCGACATCGCACGGTCGTCGCACGGTCGTCGTGGCTGATGAAGGCAAATGAAGCGCGATAATAGCGCCCTCTTACGTCAGTCGGCCTCAACTATCATGCAGCGTCCAGTCAGAACGACAATAGCAGGACATGCAGTGAGATACAGCGACAGACATACAGACGACAGGCCGCGTGACTGACTAACTGACGATGAGGTCGAGAGACGACGGACGGACGAGTGATGGATAATGAGGATCGTGTGACTGACATTGTACCGTACGTGTACGCCAACTCATTAGCAACCAGCACGCCGATGAAGAAAATATTTTTAATGATTATTTCTATATTTATTCACCGCGCAGTCTTCACTATAACAAAACAGCCAGGAACAACAAGATGACTTAGCATTTGTATGGAAAAGAACTTTGTTCACCATTGAATTTAAACATGATAAATTTAAAAAAAATAAATAGTTTCTACTCAATGCAATCTTACGATCGACGATACTTCTTTAATTCACTGTAGGAAAACCGAAAACAGACATGCGAAGTAGGCATAGGTCACTTCCACATTCGTTTGTCGACTCTTACACAAAAGCACAAGCAATCTTGCACAAGCGCAAAAAACAGCAAGTCTATACTAGGCCTATAATGTAGGGGCCTATGTGTCAGATTTAACCTACACAGCGTGAAAACGAAGAGATGCGATTGACTATTTCGGTTGTATTCTGAAGTCGAGCACTAGAACGTAAAACTACAAAGTTCAATAAAATGCACGCCCAGACAATATCAACTGTGTGTGTAATCTTATGCAACACAATGTATGACTATTTATGTCAAAAATATTTCCAAACAACACTATTCAGTGCGGGAAGTAATTTTATTTTTGTTACATGTTTAGGTTTTGACCTTATTTTACATTTATATATTTGGCTATAGGCCTAATAGCTTTCAAGAGCATGCAGGTTAACTGTTGCGTTTGACTTTAGATCGTTAAATACGTGAGTTGATCAATCAAGGTTACAATTTCATGTCACATACGAAAAGAAACGCAATTAGCCGGCAGATCGTTTACACCATGCATACTTTAATCATCTTTTCAAGTATTCTTCAGTGATTCCAGTCAAGTTCATTCGTACAGCGTATATGATGCAAACACGGAATGACATTGACAATAGTACACACAATACGTCGGTCGGTCGGTCGGTCGGCGGCACTCGAGACCAATTCACGTAATGAACGACGCTTGAATGCATCGAACAAGCATGCGGCATTGTGTCGGTGATGTAAATCTACAGCGCAGCAGCAGCAGCGTCATCACCTGGCTGGCTGGTTGCAGAGACTGCAGCTGCTGCCTGATCGCATCAGTCAAACGTCATCGCTGCTCGAGCGCGCTGCACTAATCTGCTTACAAACCGCGGCGCCGCTAGCGCAGTGCAGTGCAGTCCTGTCTCTGTTCTGCTACACCACGTTCATAGGCCAGCACTGCAGCGAACGGCGACAAATGGAGTGAGACAGATATACTTTACCTCCGGGAACTTGAAGTCGACACATTGCAATCATACACACCCTTTCACGATGACTTTTATTCTTGTACCAGTGTTTGAAGTTTTTCGTTTTTACGCGCTTTGCGCGTCTTAGCCATGGCCTGGGCGTCTGTCCGTCCGTCACACTCTGCAGCCCTATCAAAACGGTGCAAGCTAGGATCACGAAATCTTCCCAAAGAACTTAGTTTTCAGTGACAAAATTTCGTGTCATTGGGTATGGGGATTCCTCTCGAACGAGAGCGTCAAAGAGGGGTACCCCCTAAAGTAGTTACCTTACTGCTATTGGCTCGTGTAGCGTGAAAACGGTTGCAGATAGGTACATACATACTGCTTATTATAACAAACACTGGCGACGGGCTTTTTAAATTTATCAACATCCATGATCTTGAATGACCGTAAACCCCCAAAAAGAATTTTTAGTAATTTTTTTCGCAATTTTTGGCTGCAGCGCACATTCTAAGAGTGAATTGCGACGAAATTGCTGCAGATAGACCATGACAACCTGCCTATGAATTTTTTTCATTAAACGCAGATTTTAGCAATTTAAGTATCGACCCTCTAGTTTCAAGGAGGCCTGCGCAGGTGGGCATTAAAAAGGAATACCCCCTTAAAAGTGGTTATGTTACCATTATTAGCTCGTCTAGGATGAAAACAGTTGCAGATAGGCACAGACATGCTACTTATCATAACAAGCATTAGTGGCGAGCTTTTGAATGGTGTCAACATCGATGACCTTAAATGACCTTGAATGACAATGATCTTGAACCTTAAAAGATAGGAGATTTTAGCGTTCATTGCAATTTTCGGCTGCAGGGCACATTTTAATAATAATTAATTGCGCCGAAATGGCTGTAGATAAACGTGGACAACCATTGGTAGGCCTCTAAAATTTTTGGCATTAAACGTCCATTTTTAACAATCTAAATTTCGACCTCTTGAATTCATGGAGTCTCCCTTCAGAAGCCTCAAATTTAGATACTCCTTCAGAACGCATTATTATTTCATTGCATGCTGTACATTGATTGCCCAGATGGCAGGACCGCTGCTATCGCGCGTCACGTGAGCTTTGCTCAAATTACTTGTTTTTTGGCCATCCTTACGTGGGTAGGCGCAATGAGTACCAGCGAAAGCTGGGACGTAAAAGCCACACCGTGCGATGCACTAGCTTCGTATTCGTGGTCTTGCAGTGTATACTGATGTCCGGCTAAAAGATATAAGGAAACGAAGATGAGCGCCGCTCTGTTGGCCTTGTGGCCCAGACAGCAGTTTACGTTTTTAACGCTTCTCGTCATTTTACTGACTTACGCGTTAAACTATGTTAAGCTGTTGACACATTTTTTTAATTAAAAGATTTTAAAACTATTTTTGGCAGTTCTATTTTATAGCTCAGATTAAGTGTATGATGTATCACACTATCGAAAGCTGTTTTGTGCCGTCTGTAAACAGTTTTCTATTGCGTAAGCAATATTTTTTATTTGTCCCATTGCTATAGCATAGCATAGACAGATTATAAAATCACTTCTATCACACTGTCATTCTGTCATTCTGTAATTCTGTCTGTAGACGCTCCTACGGCCGCAATTTTGATTCGATTTTGATGAAAATTTGCACAGTGATTCGCGGCCCGAAAAGTAAGATCATGTTTGCTTGGAATAAAAATCCGATAACTCCTTCCCCTATTTTATTCTAATTTCTACGCGCGAAAGCAGCTACTGCTTTAAACGCGTCTTAGCAATCGCAATTCTGTCTGTCTGTCCGTCCGTCCGTTCGTCTGTCTGTCTGTCTGTCACACGGATGAATCAGTCAAAAACGGTGCAAGCTAGGATCACCAAATCTTCACCTTCGGCTGCCTGGAAGACTCTAGTTTCAGGAACCGTAAAGCTTTTCTATAAATTCGAAGGGGGTCACCCCGAACGAGAGCGCTAAATGAGAGAAGGTGGGCAAAATTTGCGATTTTTGGCTAATAAGTCGCTGCATCTCAGTAACGGTACGAGATAGGGCCTAGGTTACTATATTAATCACTAATAGGAAGTCGTACACTGGCTCTCGATTGGCGCCGAATTCAACGAACTTGAATAACTTTGAACGCCAAAAAAGGAGTTTTATAGATTTTTGGCGATTTCGGGCTGCGACACAAGTCTATATCATTCACAAGGTGGCGCCACGCTACTATCGTTATGCGATCCAGATAGAGAATTTGGTATTTGTATATTAACTTAGCGTGAACACCATAATTTTTAGCTAAACTACTGAACCAGAAGTGCTATAGGCTTTCGCGCGTCTCGTGAGCATTAGCTCAAATTTCTTGTTAAAATTTGCATAACTTGGTATAACTCGATCCCAGTAAAAATAATTGCGCGCTGTGTTTACCTACCCCCTATTTTCGGGGTCGGACAATCTGACGGCGTCATTTAAATTTACCCTATAACGACCCCTGTTGACATAGCAACCATTCAAAAGTTGCAAAATTTTGCATTACAGACAATGGAGATTCCAAAGCGGTATAACTGAGTGACTCGGTCCCCGTAAAAGATAACTGCGCGCAGTTTGCACCTACAGCTGCTGTACTCCCTATTTTCGGGCCCGGGCTATCCGATGGTGTCATTTAAATTTTTCCCCCGCCGACCCCTGTTGCCAGGGCAATGAATTTTTTTGACAAAATTGACTACAACTCGGCCCCCGATAATTGCGCTCTGTTTGCACCTACCCTACTTATACGTAGCTGCTAGGCTATATAGCGTGGCAATGGGACAGATACCTCGTTCCACTGAACGTATTTCTAGTTCTGATATACAACCCGGGGCAGCAGTAGCGTACAGTGGCGGTTTTAGACTCGGGCCGGGGGAGGGGAGGAGGCACAGGCCCCCAGTTTTGCTCCAGGCCTCCCAGTTTCATGGCCACCCATGATTTTTTTGCAAAGATAACACAAATATCTGTTTTTTGCGTTTCCAAATTTTAGAAAACCGAGCAAATTTGCAGCTTCCATCGAACGTCCAAAAACCAAAAACGCTTGAGTTTCAGGGGGCTTCGCCCTTTTGACCCCCTGACCAGGGGCTCTGCCCCTGGACCCTGCTGGGAGTTCTGTCCCCAGACCTCCGCTATAGGCTCGCGCTACCGCGCTCGCCATGGGACCGTGCCCCCTCTCAGATTTTGCGGGCTAGAATCGCCACTGGTGGCGTAGCGAGAAATTTGAATTAGAAGAGGCCTCGTCTCCTCCCTTTCCACTCTCTTTTTCCTTCCCCTTTCGTCCCTTCCCTTTTTCCTTCCCTTTTACCCTTTTCCTTCCTTTTCCTGTTCTCCCCTCTTCTCTTTGTTTTCCTTCCCTTAGAAGAGGATCTTCTAAAATCCAGCTAAAGGTTACGGGAGAGCGCTGTGAGCTCCCCTAGCGGGGTCTGAGGCGGAGCCCCAGCCGAGATAAAATTTGACGCATTTTAGATTTAAAACATGAAATCTGGTGGCAACCATTTTAATTTTTTCCCCGAGAATTAACTGAACAAATTGGCAAATTTAGTGCAGTTTGAACGTATGTTTATGTTTTGTCTGGAGGATTGGGAGGGGCCTGGTCTCCTAGGTCCCCTCCCTCTTTATCTACGCCACTGTCGGGCAGGTGGACGCCCGCTAATGCTTGCAGTGGTCTGAACTGTATGTGGCAGGTCGATCGGCCGTGATTCAGGGACGCGTTGAGATGACGCGCCGACTAGTGCAATATATTGTCAGCTGCTGCTGCTGCTGCTGCGCCGGTAAACTGTCATTATGTTGCCATTAAAGGCGCTGTGTCCAGGCCAGGTAGGCCGGGCTGCCAACTGCCGCGCTCCATTGAATTCGGTGAATATTTTAAGTCCACCTCAGACATTCCGGCGCCACCGCAGCCAGCTAGGCTACACTCAGCGCTGCTGCTGTATGCCTCTCACAGAGCTCTTTTCAGTCGCCGACTTTGATTGCTCGCTTGCTGTGAATTAACGCCAGGTCGACGTCAATCGACCGTTCTCGGTCAGATCCCATCACCGACACAAAACAAATAACAGATAGTTTATCATTCAGTCAATCTGTCTCAATGGCAGGCTTCCGGGCGGCTTGCTCAGCCGAGATTAGGCCCATATAGCGCGCTTGGACTCAGCAGTTTTCACCGAGTTATCAACTTCGCTTTAGATTTATCACCGGCATCTCCGTTCAAAATTGCGCCTGCAGTTAGTCCAGAATTGGGCCTACATCATCACCTCCCCATGCAGACGGCCATGCTTACTTACTTGTTTACATATTTACTTACTTATTTACTTTCCTGGTATTGGTCTATAATAGTCGATACACAGACACAGACGCGTTTGTCGCCGTTTACACAGTGAAGTCGCTGACAATATGGTATATATATTTTTTGCTTTTAGTATAACTGTATCCGAAAAACACGCGAATGACTCCAGTCAAATTGATGCAGAAAAGCGTTTTAATGTCATTCATAGTCAAGCATGCACTTTAGGGTTATGAAAGCTAACCTACCAAACTTCATGTTGCCGTATAACTTCAGTTCCAACATGCCGACCAGCACGTTGTCAGCACACAGTAAGAAACATCGAGTGTTAACGACGGATAAAACATGGCGTCAAATCAGCAAACCAGAACAGCCAAACGGAACACCAGATGTAGCACTACAACACTGCAATTAAAACGTATCATCTCGTAGAACGCACTCGCACCATAGCAAAACATTAAAACATGCAGCACGCCTCACGCCGCAAGCAGCACATACTAAATAGCCTACCACGAATATCCGCATGAATCTTATACCTCCTAAAAGTAGAGTCCCTGGGGGCTACATTTGTGTGGCTGATAGCAGACATGGGTCCAGAGCCTGAATAATTGAAAATTCCTACTGCACACCTCCCACCTCCTCCCCTCTTGACCCTGCTTTGCCCTTCCCTTTTCCTCCTCTTTTCCTTTCCCTCCCTCTCCTTTCTTTTACCCAGCCCCACCCCTTTATAACGAGGGATTCCGTCTCCTCTCCTCCCCTTCCTGCTTGATAGGCATATCAGAGTGCGTAATAACCCTCCAAGGTCATTCAAGGTCAGATGATTTTATGCGACTCTTTAATAATGATCAATAGACAATAGCACTTGAACCTTGGCCCTATCTCTCACCGCTTCTGAGATACGACGATCAGTAATCAGTTGAAAATCGCCAATTTTTAGCCGACCGTAATTACGTAACGGTCGACCTTATGGTATGAGTTAACAGAGTTGTCGTCTGTTTGCTTCTCTGCCGTCTGCCTGTCCGTCTGTTACGGATATATTGTGGCTAAAAGGTGACAGGTTTTAAGTTTTTGATCACTATAATAGAAAGTCGCATATTGGCTTTCAAATGACATGAAAATCATTGACCTTGGATGACATTGAAGGTTATAACGCAATATGCCAATCGTGTGGTATTGTGGCTAAACGGTAAGTCGTAAGGGGTCGGTGATGGTACCATCGGATAGGACGCTGGCGATATGGCTGTCAACAGTAACCATGCAGCGGCTTACCCGCAATTTTCAATGGAAAGTTTCAAGCTAAACGGTGACAGATAGGGCTAATTCTACTATTAAATTAATCACTAATAGGCAGTGGCATACGCTCTTTCAGATTACATAAAGATCATTGACCTTGGATGACCTTATAGGTCACTGGCAATCAGTACGGTCGGCCATCCTAGCAACAGCTGGGCTTGTTGTTTTCTACTCCACCTATGTTGAAATCCACGTTTGAAAATGTTCCCATTGCACTAGATAGCTGAAATTTTGCCTACAAAGAGCTGCGACACTGGCTTAATTAACGGTATATGCCCAAATAAAATTTCAGGTAGCCTGCCTAACTTATTTTGATCACAACGCATCAACGTCATACCAGACGACTGGAAGCGTGATTCTTTTGCTTTCACCAGACGTCACTACTAGTCTGCAGGCAGAGCATAAGTCGACACTCGGTAGACTACCATTCCAGTCAGTTCTCGGCAGCGGTGAGCTTACAACAGCTTTCACTCACACGTAATTTTAAAAAATACGTTTTCGGTCAACTTGAAAGTCGTAGGACAGAAAGACGGCAATATTAGCAAAGATATTGGCCTAGTGAACCACGGAGTGAACAGAGAACGCCGAGCCCGAAGTCATTAGTGAAAGAGCTGTTTGGCGGAGTCGACACGTTGTAGTTGGACGGCACAGTAAACACGTTGCAGCGCCGCCCAGCCGGCGTGCCGGTAGGTTGTCACGCTGATCTCGCGGGTATCGTACGATTGACTTCAGTTTTGTTGCCGCAGTGGTTATATCGCCGGACGATATTAGTTAGTATAATTTACAAGTTCACATACTTGTGGCTTGTATTTTTGCAATCTTACACGCTTTCGTAGTTGTGTTGTGGTAAGTGCTCTGTGAAATGGGCGTTGGGCAAACACTCATAGCGTAATACCCATTGAGCTGCTTACATGAAAACCACCTGACAGTAGCCTAGAATCATGCGCAATCCTTGTGAAGTTGTGAACCCCGGCTTGCTGTTCGATGACTGTCATTGTGACAGGACGGGATTGCGTCGTTGTGGCATCGTCAGCTGTTAACTGTTTTTAACCTGCCAATAACCATAACTGTAATCTTAGCATTCTAGCTGTCATGTAGCTGCTGTGTGGTTGCGTTTATGTCATCGTTGGGAAGGTGTATTTTGCGGAATTTCACCTGCGGAACGTTCCGTAAATTACACGTTCAGAGTTTTTCCGCATTCTGAGTTCCGCAAAATTCAAATAAAATCAAATAATTAACTTCGTGTAGGCTTAGGCTTACATTTGAGTCTCGAATCGACATCGGCATATCACAAACGGCGCGGTCATGCAGTCGGCAAAGTAATCACATATTGACGTGTTCAACTTAACTCTTAAAATGCTTTGAAGTCCGTTAACTCACGAGCCTAAGCCGGCACATCACACACGAACGCAAGGTCAACTCAAGTAGCCTAGACCCAATCTACAAACGATTCCTGATGCGCCGCAAAGACGGAGTCGCTTGCTCATGTTTAGTTTTAGGACAAAGTCTGATAGAAGCTAATTCTCACGTTTTATTTGTAAAGATTTCATGTTTTATCTCCAATGACTTTGCGCGTGGTATTAGGCGTTGCCTAAAGATACTAGGAGATAACTATTAACTTTATAATAAATAGGCCAACTTGCATCAGGAAGTCATTAGAGATAAAAATGACTATTTACAAAATACAATGCGGGTCACTTATTAGCCTGATATTGAATCAAGGCAACATAGGCCTACCAAAACAATGATATAAATTAGCCTACTGTCTCCTCCTGCAAGATACAACGAGGCTTGTGAGCATGGTGGTCGAGCGCTCTGTAGATTTGTACACTTATTCAATTGACATAACTCAACAACACGAACATTTTCTGCGATTTTAATTCCGTAAAATACACCTTTTCGAAATTCCGCATTCCGCAAAGTACACCTTCTCGTCATCGTTTAGGTTGCTCTCCCAGCCTGTAGAGCCCAAATTCCATTATGCCGACTTTGCGACAAAGCCCGGGACGAGTTCGCGACAAAGTCGCGGAGGACTTGTCGCGGACACAAATCATGAAAGTCCATGACACACATCGCTTCGCAGACTTTCATGATTTGTGTCTGCGACTTTGTCGCGAGCTTGTCCCAGACTTTGACGCCAACTTTCCCCCTGCATTGCAACGGGCTAAATTCCATTAGAGCGACACAAACGTGTTTGTAGCGGACTTTGTCGCAAACATCTCGACATGTCGAGATGGTTTGTGTCCACGACTTTCATGATTTGTGTCCACGACTTTCCCCGCGGGTAAGTTTCAGTGAAAGTCGGCGTAATGGAATTTGGGCTTAGCCAGATTTTTCAAAATGGAGGTTTGATTCCATCGCCGTGGACCCACTGGTAATTGAGCTTCAAGGTCTGGTAGGTGCTGTAAGCACCTCTAGTTGGCTGCAAACACATTTTTATGGATTTTTGACTTGAAAACTGAGTCATCTTGTGGTGACATTTTTGGTTGTTTTCATGCAGTGTTTCCTCGTTCCAGTTACAGAGGGGAGGGGGTTTCAGTCAAACCCATTGACCCCTCTGCTTTTTTGGCTTTGAATTTGCAGTGTCTGATTTTGTAGTATGCTGTTGAGTTAACGCACAACGTGTTTACTGGTTTATGTTGTATGTGCAATGTTGCAGTAGAAGTAAGCATTGGCAATGTCAGCAAAAGCAATTCGAGAGGCAGCTGGCAAGCATCTGCTCAATAAATTTCTCACACCTGGAGTAGCAGTCAAGTCAAATGTTGCCATTGTTACTGCTGACACTGACTGGACTTCATTGGCCCAGGAACATCCATGGCTTCTGTCTGAGGTTGGCTATATGATTATATGATGATTCGTAGCACACCTTTGAAGTGTACGGTTGACTATTCATACCATGATGCAGGGTGGGAGTGGGTAAACTAGTGGGCTGCGAGTGACACATCATGAAGGAGTAGAGCAAGTTTGAAACAACATCTTCTTTTTACATGTTTACTCAGAAAAACACTCATATGATAGCAAAAATGGAAGAGATAACCAGAGTCACAAGAAGATGAGGAAATTTTGGCCGAAGAATCTAAGACGGTGGGACCTGACCACTTCAGAGACTGGTGTACAAGCAGTAATGTCTCCAACTGTCTTGTTTGTAGTGTATCTGGTTTATATGCCTGTGCCGTGGTACAAAACGGCTAAATTCCATAAAACAAAGGCTTGGTACAAACAGTCTGCTAGCCAGCGATATCGCCATGAATAGCAGGCCTCGTTGCACTAATTTACATACTGGTATCGTTATAATGTATGTTGTTATGACAGTTTTTTTCACTTGGTTATAACATGCATTTAGTCAGTAGGGTGTGGGAGTAGCCCCTGTTTCCCTTTGAATCTGCCACTGTAGCCATTCAGTGTAACTCTCTCATTTTCCACACTATGTAGAACCTGTGTTGATGACGGCATTTAGCTTCTGAATTTCTATTTGCTTCTTTGTCTTTCGTGTACATTGACATATACGTGCACAGTAGCCAATACAAGCATGATCACAGTGATTTGCAGCCACTGTGTTTGTGTGTATGGAGTAGAAGCTGGTTGTGAAGCCGGATCAGTTGATCAAACGTCGTGGCAAACTTGGTCTCATTAAAGTCAATGCCAACCTGGCTGAGGTGAAGTTGTGGGTCAGTGAACGTATTGGCCAGGATTTGCAGGTATTGTACTTGTCTGTATTGATGAAGTTCTCTGCATAGGTTGCTGGCCATCTAATTATTTTGAAGTTTAAAAAATTTCCTCATCTTCCTTTTTTTACTCTTTTTCTTCTTCTTGTGAACGTATTTGAATATGTAGTCCTGACGTCACTAACTCGTTGCTTGTAGACAATAAGAAGAAATAGTTTAACTGAGTTTGTCTGTATGTGATGCACTAGAGCTTCGTTAAATCTGACAGAAATATGGCAATGCTTGTGTCGAGACACACAAACCTATACAGTTTATGATAAGTGCAGCCACATTAGCCACTCTGCATGCCACTAATACCGGTAGTTACGTTTGTTGTTACAAGAATTCTCTCTGCCTTAGCTATAAGTTATCACCCAGGAGGTTATTTCTGCTTTGTTGGTCACCTTGTCTATCTGTGTGTTGGCATTTGCTTGTTAAGAGTTATAGTATTGGTCTTTGGTGCAAGTTTTCTTCAATGGAATGCTTCACCGGGCAAAAAGACTTTTCTTTCATTTCGAGATGTCGCTGTTATACCAAATAGGTTGGCCGGCTGTATGCCCTTTTGATTGCGCCAATCACCGACAGTGTCCGACTTCTTTTTTCCCAATGCAAGAGAGTTGAGTTCTCTGCTCGCAGAGCGCATGCTGCATCGATGCTACAGCGACTCGCTGTTCTTGCACGCCGGTAACGCTGTAAACAAAGCGTTGTAGGTGATGTCATTATTCCATTCGCACAACATTATTTTTTATTGAAATTAATGTAAAGCAATACTTTTATTTCAATTGATCAGTGTATTATTAATTAGTGTTACATTCTACATATATTTAGCCAATATTGTTTTTTTTCGTGCGACCTGGCCTTTTAGTCCTTAAGACTCCTAATTGTAAGGACAGTGGTTTGATTGCTTGCCTGATTGATTGGTTGGTTGGTTTTCAAGACGGTGTCGCTGATTAGTAAAGATGTGAGTATTGTGCATCGTAGTTCATTCCAGTTCTTAGTGTTTTGTGTCTCTCTCTATGCGGCATTACTGGTTTCAGTAGATTTTTTTATGTTTTAATTTTCGTACAAATTTACGTTTCTAGTTTTCATTTGTTGAAGATTGCAGAAATGCTTGTAATCAGTAGATATGCATTGCATGCTGTAGTCAGTTGTGGCAGAGGTTCGCGCTCTGTGGTTGCTTTCTTGTTTGATTGTATTAGATAATAATGCCAATCGGTTATAGCTGCTGTTATTTCTCTCTGAATGCGTGGTAGTCTGATGTTAGTGATACATTTTAATGACAGCATTTTCTATTATATTATTGCCCCACCCACTCTCCCTCGGCTTTTCTGGGGGAGTGTATCATGGGTAAACTTGATTAGGGACGTGGAATGGACGCGGTGATGCTTGAATAGACGCTGCTGTTTGATATTATTAGTATTTGTATGTCGGGTGTTGTTATTGGTCGTTGAGTGGATGACGTCAGGCGCGCAGATCAATTGCAAGATGGCAGTTGTAGATAAGAACTCGGGCATCTTGGTAGATATCTTTGCCGTGCTAGTCTGCAGTGTGTGGGTGGTCGATCAATATTCTCCAATCAGCCGGGCAACATCACACGGGCTAGAGTAGGGCTATAGTGCTACGTCAAGCCTGTCAAGCGGGAACCCCGCCAACTATAGGAAACGTTTTGTCCCTTTTGTAGGACGAAAACAGGTCGTAGGCGCCCACTTTTCCTAATCACTTTGGGTACGACTTTTTCTCTAGTTTATACCCTTTACAGAGCCCTCTTTACCTTCTTTTCAGACCTGCCTCTTTTTTTGCTTTTCTCATATATACTCTTTTTAAATCCAGCCAAGGTGTCTGGGGATTGCTGTAAGCTGTCACAGCCCAGTAAAGTGCAAATGTGTCATTGTGCATATTTGTGCTCTCCAGTTTTGATGTATAAAATGGCGATTTGCATGATTGGGTTGAATCGGATGCCGAGTTGCAAAATATTGCCTCTTTTGCCTTGCAAAAAATTTTCACTAATCAAACGGCATTGGGGGGGCTGGGTTCCACTAGCTTTTGACCATGGAGGTCGATCGATCGGCTGCAGGGAGTAGGGTTGGCGCCTATGGCGGGCGGCTGTGCAAATAAGCTGAGGTTTGCACTGAAATCTGTACTGGGACTGATCTCATTGATCACTAGGGGGTAGCTGTCTACTCTAGCTGACTGCATCGATTGCAGTGTAGCCCTCCAGTATCATGCGTAGCGTTCGTCCGTCTGCAGACTTCACTTTATTGTTTCGTCCATAGTCCTTCAGTGTGTGCTGTTACGCAGGCCAGCAGTAGATGACTGCGCTGTAATGGATCAATGGATTATCGATTCCGGCTGATATTCATTGATTCTGGCTGTTAAGACCTACGAACGGAGTGGGTTGGGTTCTCAGTACCGCTTGGAAAATATCATAGACGTAAAAAACGTTCCAGGAAAAATTTTTTTTTAAAAACGTTAAAAAACGTAAAAACGTGGCAAGAATTAAAAACGTTTAAAAAATGTTGAATAAAAAAACGTTGGCCATAATTTGTTTAACATCTTGCCTAATGCCTAATGCTGTAAGTGCAGTATACCTTGAACTATAGTTTAGATAGAGAGAACTTTATTTAATTTCAATTTATTCACGTGGTCATAAGACCACAGCATCAAACTAACCTAATATACTAGTTTAAAAACTTTTTATTTAGTGTATTTGGACTAACTAAATAAAATACATCACTATGATCTATTATTTCTTTTCTGTGGTTTCAAAAGTGTTTCTCGGAGCTTTTGATGGGATTTTCAATGCACGTTTTTTAAAGCAAAAGCGTTGAGCAAAATAAAAAAAAAACGTTAAAAAACGTGGCAAGAATAAAAAACGTAAAATAACGTTTTTACATCTATGGAAAATATCGCCACATGTGGGTGGTCTAGCGGTAACCGGATACTTTGGACCCAAGGCAGTTCGGACCTAAAAGGCTAAAACACTTCGGACCTAAAAAGTTAGGTCCGACGTGTCTTAAGTCCGAACTATCTTAGGTCCGAAGTGTCCGGTAAGCGATCTAACCGCATCTTTTTGACTGGCACAAGTTTATTAGGGGCCGTCCTAATACGCCGCGTTAGGGGTCTTGTCTGTCTGTCTGTCTGTCTCGTACTGGTTTCTAACTCAAAAAAAAATAGAAAAACCAAACATGGCGTGAACGTCTATTTCAGATAAGGTCAGTGCATAGCTAGACAAACGGCACTGGGTCACCATCTTGGTGACTGGTTACTGGGAGACCGCTTTGCATTCTCTCTGACTGTTCTACGTATGCTTGTGACTTGCATACTCATAAAACAGATATTTTAGTGCAGAGTTTGTTTCGGCCACATGCAGCACGTGCACACTCCGTTCTTAGATCAAAGCTCACGACCGTTAGTACTGCTCAGTGCTCCAAACGTGAACCATTTAATGGTTGCAGAACGGATGGTTACAATACTATTACTGCCGTCGATTTTTTGAGCAAGCCAATTACAGAGCAAAACAACTCATCTTAAATGTTAGTTTTCGGTTCACTTTGTCAGCCAGCAACAGTCCCATCCATATACCACTCCAGACAGTGCGGTATCGTGTGTAAACCATGCTCGTATCGCATAGTTTAGACTGGTCGTTTGCTTTATGATGGACGACTGCGGCCGAAAATTTCTCGAAAAACAGTAACAGTCGGAGCCGAGTGTGGCTCAAGCTAATATTGATGTTTGACAGATGAGACTGCATAGTGATCGCTGAATGTGAGTGTGTAAAACCAAGAGTCTGCATGATGATGACCATTGACCGGTGGTGCTAACCTATAAACCGGCTGTCGGCAGGCGTTGCACTACACTGCACTGGATGCCTGCGTTGTTATTGATCAGTCGATCTTACAACTGCGCTTTACTGCCCGACGTCGTGGGTGGGCGACGCCGAGGCATTGGGTTATAGTGCCGTGAAGAGAACGGTAATTGACTGGCAATTTGTGAGGACCGGGGGATGACACTGACGCGGGGTAGCGTTCTGTGATTGCGGCGTCTTCTGTAAATGTCACTTCTGCTTTGTGGTGTAACGGTAGGACGTTGCACTTGTGAATTTGTGATCGCGAGGCCGTTGGTTCGAATCCCGATCTGGACGCTATCATGTGGTTAATACTTCGATGGGTGACTGTCTGCGGACAGGTAAACCATCTCGGTATATAATTAGCACCAAGGTCAACTCAGCCTTCCGTCCCTCCAGGATAAGTAAATAGAGTACCGGCCTGTCTGGCTGGGGGTGAACTTGGTGAAGCAGGGCGCTTTCACCCGTGTCGGGTGGCGGGTAACACTGTGTTATCCCATATCATGGCAGATAACGCTCCATAGCTTTGAAGTGGGTTTCCCGTGAAAAGTTATACTCTTTAAACTTAAGGACGAGTGGGCAGCCTGTGCTTAAAGTTTAAAAGATTTAAAGGGTACAGCTTTTATGGGAAACCCATTTCGTATTATAGCAGTGAGTGACGCCATTGAGTATGGAGAAATGCCTGTAATCGTTGTGGATTTATACGCTAGCGGTCACATACTGGTGTTCCGTCGTAATGACATAGCTGGTGACGTGAAGCTATGTCCCCACAACTCCTTATAGGACTCTGCCACCCACGCCCACCTGTGTGGTACTGTCGTCATGTGGACAAATTGACCACCGACGCCCATGCGGCTACTTTCCCGGCGACTTGCCTTGCTCTCTCTCTCTCTCTTGTGCGCTGCCTGCGTGCTCTCTGGTGCAGCAAATTGTGATGACAGATAATTGTCAAAGAACATCAACATTGCCTGCAGCATGAGGCAGTAGGTATAGGTCGTCAATTTGTATAGCGCATCGTTGCTGAGCACGCCTCTAATGCGCTTTCGTCACTAACTAGAGCCGCCGGCCGCACAGCCACCGCGTGCAGCCTGCAGGCACAGGCTGGCGCAGCAGCCGGCTAGGCAGCCCTAGTCAGCTGTACTAAGGCAATCTCGGATGGATAATTGAATTTCAGGTGACTGCCGTGATGACTGGACGCAGGTAAAGATCTATATAGCGTCCACAGCAGAGCGTAGTGCGAGAAACGACGATGAAAGAATAGCAAAATTTAGCAGTTTGCTAAACAAGCAGTTTAACATGTTGAGTTGACCATTTGACCTATTTGTACTCGTCAGACCCTCGTGAGTTACATGCACTTAGCCTACTGTGTCACTGTTATAGTTATATGTGTTGAAGCGTAAGGAATTTTTCGTTCATCTTAGCTTCAATACTCTAGACATAAACGCCTGATTTACTGCCACTAGTTTTCTGTTCCAGCTAACTGCTTGAGCCTTGAGCGTGTGCTTTCGACAATTTTTTTTATTTGTATTTGTATTTTTTAAATGTTGTACTGCATGTGTGACTGCGTGTACAATTTTATAATAATAGCAATTTCAGTTGTGATAACTTCTAATACTGTGCAAGAGATTTGCTGTTTTTTAGTCATATGTCTGCATGTCTTAGTTTGGACCATGTCGATACTTTTCGGTCTATTTTTGGTTTATTATTGTTGTTATGTTATGTCTTATAAAACAGTGAGTTATTGTAGATTTAGAATTACGATTTATATTATTATTTCGGTGAAGTTTCCTTGGACTTACTGTGATTATGCGGAGAAAGATGAATTCTAGTAACCACTGGGATATTATTTCGCAGTCTTTATATAACAGAGGGCAGCAAACTATTACTACTTAGGTCACTGTAGCTCGTTTGTTAATTTGTGCTGTAATAGCAGAGTGTGTTATTATGCGGTCGACATAATAGGCCGAGTTACGGGTTTTGCCCGTCTGTCTGTCTCTTCGTTTGTCTCTCTGTTCCGTCCGTGCTCCTAGCTGGAAAATGAAAAGACGTGTAGTTAGTGTGAACGTTCCCCAGGGACGGAGTAACTGGTGTGTCGGTTTTGAGCTCAAACAGTTCTGGGTCATAATTATGGTCAAGGACTTAGGGATGCACCATAGATGTAAGAAACGTTTTTTTATTCTTGCCACGTTTTTAACGTTTTTTTAAAGTTAAAAAAAATTTTCCAACATTTTTTATTTAAAAAACGTGCATGAAAAATTCTATCAAGAACTTCAAGAAGCATTTTTGGAACCAAAGCAACAAATTAGTATACCATAGTGATGGTAGTTTACTTAGTTCAAATATACCAAATAAAAAGTGTTCTATCTAGTATATTTGGTTAATCTAGTACTATGGTCTTATGACAACACGGTTAAATTGAAATTATATAAAGTTCTCTTTATTTAGACTATAGTTTCAGGTATACTGCATTAGGCAAGAGGTTAAACAAATTGTGGCCAAGGTTTTTTATTCAAAGTTTTTAGACGTTTTTTTTATTTTTGCCACGTTTTTTCTGGAACGCTTTTTTTATATCTGCGGGTTGCACAGTGCAGTGGACGAGTATTATGTCGGCAGTGGGCTGACATCTTCGTTTGTTGATTTGTCCAGTGGCCAGTCGTCTGATCGTGAGTGTGAATAAAGAGAGAATGTTGCGTGCGTTGGATGCAAATGCTGCCAAGCGCAAATGATGCACAAATTGAGTTCAGTGGCAGGCGCTCTGCGGCTTGCGTGCGTGCATCAGACTGGATACTGGGACCATCCCGGGCTCTCAGCCATAGGCGCCCACTTCCTGAGGACGATGGCGGCCACGGCCTGAATGTTTTTGAAACCGTGTAATGAGCCAAATAGGCCTATTACATCTCGGCATCTGATTCGACCTTAATGCAAGTCGCCATTTCATAGGTAGAAAATGGACGGTAAAAAGCACAATTGCGTAATTGTGCATCTAACAAAAGGTGCATTATTTCTCCGCCAAACAATTTTTGGTATAGATTGAGCACCTTTCGACATTTGCAGTGCGTGACTCAGTGGTATTTTTACTCGGCTGGGGGGGGAGGTTATGGGAGCTCACAACCATCCCCAGACGGCGTGGCTGGCGCCAAAAGAAGGCTCCATGGGGAATAGAAGGAAAGAGAAAGGGCGTAGTAGGCAGCGGCGTCGCGTCGTGGGTCAAAAGCAGGCAGGGCAGGAATTTGCAATTTTTGACAGACCCTTAAAATTTCTGACAGAATTCCGACAGATGGACAGCTGCAAATTTCCAATGGAACAGATTATTGGTGCTCAAAGTTTCAATTTTGCCTCTAAATTTCCAAAAATAGGTCTTTTTAGATCCAACTTTTGCATCTTATGAATGAAAATTTTCTGACAAAAATAAAGTTTCCGCCAATTTTCCAACAGCAGAATTTTTTTGGGGGGGGTTGTCCCACCTTCTCTTTCTCCCCCGGCCATGACGCCACTGTAGGAGGGAAAGAAAGTAGGGCTGGTAACGATTAAATTTTTTTTAATAGTTAACTTTTTGAAATTTAACGATTAAGTAATCGTTAATTTTAGTTAAAATTCAGTCATTGAAAATGCGCTGTTTAAACCATAATATCAATAAAAAAGTCACTGTAGAGTTACATGCACTGAAAGTG
>Ga0209367_1003495_pt1 | contig 21386 bp, 22 predicted proteins | sample WorMetLIZISLAND2_FD_187412 | JGI IMG/M metagenome (GOLD analysis project Ga0209367, IMG submission 187412) | Marine gutless worms symbiont microbial communities from Max Planck institute for Marine Microbiology, Germany - Olavius geniculatus... ...
CAGGCAGCCCAGTCAGCTGTACAAAGGTCCCCACCTTCCGTAACCCATATAATGGGTTACTACTCATTTAACCGACCCCGGAGGGATGGCAGGCTGAGTTGGCCTTGTTGGTTGACTGATAGCGGACGCCGTACCCACAAAGTGGTCAAGCAGCCATCCATCAGTCTAGTGCAGGATAAGGAAAGTCCGCCGGCCAGGACCGACGTTCTAACCACTATGCTATGCCACCAACCTACCAGTAGTACTCAAGACTGGGGTTCTTAGTACCATTCATTTACTGTTGAGACCAAGATGCAGACATTTTTCTGCAGCATCAGATGATTTAACATAACACGGCCAAACAAACTCCACACAATGGCCGAGCTGCGACTCGCAAGACTTCAAACAGGGTGACTGCTTCATGGCATGAACAGACATACAGATGGATGGACAGGCAGAAGGACTGCAAAATAAAAGACAGAGAAATAGATGCATGACGACGGTAGTCAGACTCACAGTTTCAGCAGTAGAGACAGAACGACGACAGAGACCGATGAAGCAGCCATTGCAGCTGACGCCATCCACGGCTGCAGTGTAAAGCCCACAGATTTGAATACACCTGCAAATCACAAGCACACACCCACACTACAGTAAGCAAGTGAATAAATACGCATGCAGATGACTGACATGTTCACTGTTCGAACGATAAAGCCTAGAAACTAGATGGCTTTATTAATTGATGACATACATCATTAACTGTTGTCAGCAGAAATCTGATGAGTATTTATTAATCTTTTCCATACACTACAACTACAGCACCTCCCAGGTTTAATTGCTGCCATAACAGATCTTATCAATTACAGCATGCTGTCTTATCTTTGAGCTGCCTCTAGGTTTAGATTGTATGGATGTGGTAGTCAAAACTTAGAAAAGTAAATGACACGTCATCAATTCATAGTCAGCACAGACTGTAGCACTAACCCAAATAACCATATAAGATGGCTCATCTCTACAAATCAGCTCACGATAAGCTGTTTAGTCAAGCCATCTGCTATAGGGACATCTCCAGCCTCAATCATGGCACTTGCAATAACTAACACTAATAGAGCGTGTCTGAAAATATATACTAGCTCAGACCCATTGAGGGAGAGGGTAAGGAGGTAAGCAACCCCAGGCCCCACAACGTTTGGGGGAACCCTACTGTCGCTGAAAAATATAAAGTACACCAGACTGTGCCATCTTAAAAAGCAAAAATTCAAAAATTTTCTCCGCAGACAGGCCTCGCGAGAATGTTTTCCAAGGGCCCCGCGGTAGCTTCTGACATCCCTGTACTAGCTTGTGCAAACCAGCTTCCTCGCTGATAAATTAACTGACAGTCGATTAACGATAACAAAGCAGATGCAGGGTAATGCAAAATAAACATTCCATTTTCATTTATTAAAAAGTTGTATATCACACAAATGTGGAGGTCAGCACTTTTGAAATAATATAGTCGCTTGTGCTAATTATCTGTCATTGACAAATCAGATATCAGCTAGCAGCAACACAGCAGATAGAGATTAGTGTATATAGCAGGAGTTGACTTACCAGCAGCAATTGGAATTCCAAGCAGATTATAAATGCTTGCAGCAAAGAAGTTGACGCGGATTCTGCGAACAGTTTTCTTGGACAGCAGCATAGCACCAACGACATCGATCAAGTCATTCTAATGCACACACAGGTGAACAAGCTACAGCTACAGTTCTCAGTTCATGCTCAATTGCTGACACTGATGCATTTTACTTTATCTTTATGGCTGATGCATTAAACAGTCAAAATCTTAAATACATCATCAAAATATTAGAAGTGAAACTGGTTTTTTTCCGGTGTTCAGAATTTATACATCAAATAGGCATGCTTGTCATAGAACTTTGTGGCAAAGTAAAAATTCTGTACCTCAATATCTCTCAAAGGGTTTTACTGAGCAGGCAATCTTGACATCAGGCTATAAGGGGCCTAAGGGCTAGCTTATTAGTATTAGATTGCTCACCTTTGCATCATCAATTTAACAGGGTGTCACAAGATTTAATAACTTCATGATATTAAACATTCTATGCTGATAATAGCAGACAAAAAAGTAACTGACTGATGAGCTCAAAACACATGATTGATGCGTGGACGCAGTTTGAACAACTGATCATTAATACCACCACTATCAGCCAGTGGCATCATGTTTAAGCACTTGTGTCGGTGTTATATGAAGCACGTTTTGGGTATCAATTCTCAAAATTTGGAAAACTCATCATTCTGCTAACTCAGCCTTCCAACCCTGTGGGAAAGGTAAACTGAACACCAACCTGTCTGGCTGGGGTTAAGGTGGGGCATGTTCACCTGTATCAGGTGGCAGGTAACACTGTGTGATCCCATATGGCAAGTAATGCTCTGCAACTCCGAGACTGGTTTCGAATATAAAGCTATAAGTACCTTTAACCCTTTAACTGGTAGCAAGCAGATGACGTACTCTGATAAGCACAATGTCGGCAGCTTCGACGGCGACATCAGTACCAGTGCCAATGGCAATGCCGACGTTGGCTTGTGCCAGTGCAGGGGAATCATTGACCCCATCGCCAACCATTGCAACCACACGCCCACTGTCCTGCAACTGACGCAGCTTGGTCACCTTGTGTGATGGCAACACCTCCGCAAACACCACTGAGATGCCAACCTACATAAAACACCACCATTACACCGCTACGTCACTACTAAATGACACTATTAGCACTGCCACACCACTACTATACTACACTACAATCAGTGTTCAATTTGCCAAGGGGGAAGGGAGATGGGGAGGAAGAAGGGCAGGTCGGGAAGTTTAACCCCACTGGATGAGAACGTAATGCATGCGGCGCCTCAACCCTCTGGCGCTCGTCAGCCGGCGACCCCCACTGCTTTTTTACAATACACTACTACTACTGTTACCATTAATACTACTTTAACTTTTACTACCATTACCACTACCACTACTGCTACATGACTACTACACTACCACAACTACATCTGTCACCGTGTGAGACTGCAATAACTGTGCAGTGTGCAAACATCATCGAGAACCTGGAGCCCGATTCACAAACATTGTCGTAAGACATGTCGTAAGACATGTCATAAAATTATCATAACTCATCATTTAAGATGTCATAAGATTATTTTACGACATGTCGTAAATGAATTCACAGAATTTATCTTTAATGATCGTAACTTTTTCCACGAAGGCGTCTTGTTGTCACGGTAACTATGGTCGTCTGCGAGCCACTGACTAGTCAGTAAGTAAAAGCAGTCATTTAGAGTCTAATTTGTAACGTTTTAATTTAGAAATTTTTAATATTCTGACTACACAATTTCAAGTACATGGCATTAACATAGGTGCTGATCTATTTTTCTATTTGTTCAGATATTTTTATTCATTTAATGTTTTAAATTTTTATTTTTTTATAGTTTATTAATATTTGCTAGTTTTTAGAGACAATAGGCCTGTTGAAAGCTATACGAGGGTGGGAGAAGTGGAGTATCTGAAGCATTTCTTGGCCGTGGCTCGCTCTGCTGCACTGTCTAGACAGCGCATGGTAGCGATTGCAATTAGCTATTTAACATTTAGGTACTACATTAAACAGTTGTATAACCTACAATGAAAGAAAAATAGCCTGCGCCAATCACCGATGGACAGCGGTGGACTATGCAGTTTTATTTTGGTATTGTGGTAGATGTCATAAGACACCTAAAAAGTGATCGTAAGACTTTTGTCGTAAAATTGTCGTAAGATGTTTTGTGAATTAGCACATTGGCGCGTGTGTGCAAAATGTCACAAAATTGTCCTAAAATTGTCCTAAGATGTTTTGTGAATTTAGCCCCTGACCTACATATACAGCACCACTACAACACAACTACATTACTTGTACATTGTGACACAGCAACGCCTCTGCAAAGACCATCGCTATTTCAACATATAGCAAGTCTCATAACGATTCAGGCATAGAGACAGAAATGCTAACTATCTCCCAACTACCCAGCTTGAATCTCTAAAAATTAGAGGCTATAACTGCTGGTTATACATGCTTCGTAAACTGACATTTGGTGTCACATGCAGAACTCAGTGTCAATAAAGATAAAAAATAATTTTCCTAAATACAAATAACATCACAAACATATCGTGACCTGCTTGGCAATAGCTCGAGCAGTCTTTCTGTTGTCACCAGTAAGCAGCATGACATCCAGACCCATTCGCTTCAACGTGTACACAGCCAAATGTGCTTCGGATTTCACAGTGTCAGCAACGGCCAGCATTGCCACTATGCGTCCTGTGCACAAACACAAACTAAATGGAGTCCTTCCCAAGCCAAAAAGCACACAGGGCAATGATCTGCATCTCATTAGCCATAAGCCAGACACCAGTTAAATCTGCCAAACCGCAAACAAGAAGAGACCATTCTGTGCCAGAATTATTAAAAACATGTAGCTTACATGGTTATAAAATATCATAAAATGGCTAAAAAATCAGGCTACCGAGTATTGACATATAGGTGATCGAAAAAGTTTAAATCTTTAACAACAGCAATAACGTTTTTAGAGTCAACATCTTCAAAAATACTGTTGAATGAAAATGGGAAGACAGCAGATATGTATTGTACTAACATACCATCTATAGCACATAGGACAGCCGTTTGTCCGGTGGTCTCCTGTTCAGTCATTGCAGAATCCATCTCTCCAGTGACATCCAGACCATTACGACGCATCCACTCACGGTTGCCAATCAGCACACTGTACACTTGACTTGCATCCGCATCAGCCGCCAGCTCCAGGCCTACAGTCAGTTCAACACCAAATGTCTCCTATATGATACAATATCTGAATACATCAGATTACAATCTTCATTTACTAATTTACTAATATGTTGCCTTCCTCTGCAAGACGACAGCAGTTGATATCAACAAATTAGCAAATGAACACTGTATTCTGATGACTTCATGATAGTGCTATCAAGTTAACGTGTTAAAAATCAATCACAATTAAAAATATTAACTGCTCAACAGCATTAGTTCATATAGCTTGGTAGCTGCTGTTTCAACTATCAAGTTCATTCAAAAATGCCAACTCTTGTCTTCTAACGTGCATCAGTTTTACTGACACTGAAAAAAAACTTAATTGATTCAAGTATGGCAACTTGATCAAATGCAAACTTCTCAGATTTTTTATTGTCTTTATGCTTAAATCTACATTCATCCTTCTGTGCCCTGATGCTGCTGGCTGACTGTAAATTTTCCAGTAATGCATAGAATAATGACAAAATGATTGCATTATGTTAGTAAGATAATATCATCCAACTGGCCTTCAACTGCAGCCGGAATGTCTAACGCTTCATTCTGAACGTGATATGTGACACTGATGTTCATCGTGCTGTCATTAACGTTAATATGAACATCACTCGTACTGCCACTCAGCAACATCTCAACGTGACTGACATTACACTTCAACCCACAGCCGGGAACTGCGACAAAGTCAAACACTCGACCCAGGTGATCAACATTCAACATCTACAATAAACATCAAACACCATAACATGGTATTGACCACATTAATACAAAGTAAAAATTTGGGGCAGAGCCCAAAGTGAGGCCCACCCACCAGCACCGTAAGTATGATCCATTACGGAGATATTTGCAAGAAAAGTCCAAAGTTGTCCAAAACTGTGCACATCAAAGATATTTCAAGTAAACTGAGAAATTATCTGAAATCATGCTGCCCTATGGTGAACGTCAATGCAGTGCAGCACAGCATCTGACTAGCAGCATCTGAGTTGCGAGCTATTGATATATGTATCTATGTGGCAAAATGCCTCTCCTTCCAAAACCCCTCGACAAATCTCGATAAAAATTGGACACAATTTCTCCCGATTTTGGCCTTGGCCTGCTGTCTCGTCTTGGAAAAAATGAAAAATAAAAAATAAAGAAACCAAATGACAACATAAGGCCCCACATTACTAACGTACACGGAAGACCTAAAAAATAGCTGACTAAAGCCCACTGTATGATAAAAAAGTAAAAATCATAATTGGCTAAGGCAAGAGTTAAAGTGGAGGCAAAGTACCATTATCCCTATTTAACAGACCCATTCTAAAACAGTACACCTGCCCAACTCCAACTGATGATTATGACATGTGGGGTGTGCCCACAGTTCACTGATGCAATAAACCTACAGCTGATCAACAAAACATTTCAAGTTTAGTATGTTCACGTCCATCAATAAACAGACCAAGAAGCAGCCTAGCTGAGAAAACCACACAAGACAAGAATGAAGTGAACGACCTTCTTGACATAGCTGACGATGGCAGTTCCGATGGGATGTTCGCTGCTGCTCTCAGCTGATCCAGCGATGGCAAGAACGGTCTGCAGACTAATGTCCACACGAGGCACAAACATGACGACATGTGAAACTCGCTGTACACCATGCGTCAGTGTTCCCGTCTTATCAAACACAATGCTCATCACCTGCCCAACACAACAACATGCAGTTACCAGCACACGACCAACTCATCAGATAAGTACTGTCTTCTTCACTGCTATAACACTGTTGGCTAGATAAACATCAATCGTGTAATGGAAATGGTATTTTTGCCTTTAAAGAAATTTTCTGAGGTACCTTTGTTATTGGTGCCAAAGCATCATTAACCACAGCATCATTATTGCATGCAATTTGTTGTTGGCAATGGCTGAGTCATCTGTTTTGACAATAACCAAGATAAAATTGCTAGGAAAGTGGAAACTAATGCTTAGACACAAGTAACAGATAAAAGGTTTAAACAAAAAATCTGAAATCATCTTAATCACATGTTTCAACATTTTACTATGTCTACAAGACTGGATAAAAAATACTGCGGCAACTAACTGTGTCTCAATGCCCTTATGAAAACTGATGGCTAAATAACTGATAAAGTTGCTAAACAAACACATGGCTGGTTAGTTAGTTAGTTAGTTTTTAACCAAAATTAACATCCAATTGAATGCAAATTTTTGCCAAGTTAGTTACTAATCAAACCTAAACGTTTCTAATAACAGATCAAACACAGGTCAATTATAAATCTGATCTCTATCTCTGCACTAAACAATTTGTCTTCAGCATATCAATACTGCTGGTTTGACATTAGGAAGAGTATCAAGTATGCAAAAGTACTACCCAAGCTATTTAGCCATACACATACAACACAGATAAACCTTACAGCAAACTAATAACAGCAATCTGTGCATACCTTGTGCGCTTTCTCCAACGGTTCGCCGCCTTTAATCAGAATCCCATTTGTCGCTCCAACACCGGTGCCTACCATGATGGCAGTGGGCGTGGCCAGGCCGAGTGCACATGGACAAGCAATGCAGAGTACGGTCGTGGCAAACTGGAACGCGTGCTCAAACACTGCCTCCGACAGAGTACGACCTCGCTTCTATACACACCCAGCGTAGTCGTAATAAAATGGAAAAGCATAATGACATGAACACTGAGCATAGTTGATTTATGGGTCTATTTACACTATTATGCAAGTAAGTAATATGTAAGTAACTACAGTGTCAATTCACAGAGCACCTACTCCAAAAAATTTGCACTTAAAAATCCCAGACACTAAGTTTATTAATAAAAAGCATGTTCTCTTCATCTCAACTGAGCTTCAACTAAAAATCTGATTCTGTGTTAAACAAATTATGCCAAAACTCAAAGTAATCAAATTTATTAATTTTTTTATTAACTTCTCTAAAAAAACAATCCAAGTAAAGCACAGAATGGGTGCTAACCTCATACCATACTCTCTCCACACGTAAAGTTTCAACTTCAAATCTACTGTACTTCCCAAGATATCATTTAACAGAAAAGCAAGTATCAAGCAATTGTCGACCAAATCAGCTACCACGCCTTCAGCCACCCAGCTTCATACTGGCAAAACATGAGACAATACCTGATAGTTAGGATCAACCAAGTCGATGTTCACATAACCGACAATGATCCAGCAGACCAGTGTTATCACAGACACTGTTATCACTCCGGGAACAAAGTAGCCAGCAATCGTATCAGCCAACTGCTGACTCGGAGCCTGCTCATCGGCCACATACACAAATAATGATGCGGTACAGAGCGACCACCAGAACGAAATGTTACACATCTTTCAGTCAGCACTATGTGCTTAACTGTCAGTAAACTTGCAAGTTATATACACTGATCACAACACAGTCTTTATCAATTAGCAGTCAAACCCGTTTAATATCACATCTGTGGGACTGCCAAAACTGTTGTTGCTGACGTTTTGGCAACCACTACTGACAGATGTTGATACGACGGACAGTATGTCGATGAACCAAGAAAACAGGTCCTATCAACTTTTTCATATCTATGACAATGACAGACCGCATCTCAGCAAAAAAAAACTGTGCCAGAGTTATTTTGTGAATAACTCCGTAAAACATTGACCGATTTTAATAGTTTCTGACACGCAACATCCTGAAAACACTTGACATCAATTATTATAGTTTTGCCCACCTCACCTTAATACTGTTGCCACTATGCTAACTTGTAAAATGCAGACGTCGCAGGCGCATGACAAAAATTATCAAAATTGGCCAATGTTTCACGAAGTTATTCAAAAAATAACACTGAAGCAGTTTTTTTCAGAGACACAGTGTACAACTGAATGCTGACCTTTGACGTCTGTGCCTCCTCGACAAGCTTGACAATCTGTGACAGAGCACTCTCAGCACCGACGTGCGTGGCTTGGATGATAATAGTGCCGTGCTGGTTGAGCGACCCACCAATCACATCACTGCCGGGGTTTTTGTTCACCGGCATTGACTCACCAGTGATCAGAGATTCATCACACGTTGACTCACCTTCCAACACTCGCCCATCCATAGGGATCTTCTCTCCCGGCAACACCTCAGCACAAACCCATGCATGTGTTGCTACACTACCACGTGAAATATTAACATTTTATAACATTCCAATACATTGATACACTGCTGAATGAAATATCCTTACAAAACAGGACAAAAATGTCTACCACCTCAACTCAAATTCAATGTGCAATATTTATTTACTATTTACGACACAATAATATAAATTATTATTACAGTATATTATTTGCATTAGTTAAATTATAAATGTTGTATACGAAGTACACATACAAACCATTGCTACGCTGTACCTACGGTAAACATATTATCTAGACAACGGACGTAGAATAATTAACAAATATCTATTGGAACACAAAATGCGTATCTTCGGAACTTTATCAATGCAACTGTTGATGCAAAAATCTTGTAGTAACTTCAGGGAAACTTAAAATTCAAACAAATTACGGCCAATCTGTACTGAACTGTTTCGTAAGCATTGCGTGTGACTGTGACGTCACTGTAGTTGGCCCATAGGCTGAGCGTGGTTGACCAATCACCGTCGTCCACGGTATAACCATGGCCGTTCAACTGAACGGGATCAGCTGATCAGAGTTCAACTTGGTGCAACGTAATTCAGCGTGATCTTGGTTCAACTTCTGATCTAGGTTCAGCTGAACCGAGATCATGAACGACGTTGATGCAATGCGCCCTTAGAAATAAGAACACCTGTCACATCATTGTAAACTGTGAGATGACAGAACCGAATCAGTACCTTGAGAATGTCACCTCGCTGTACAAGATCAATTTTTATTTTTTCTTCATGCAGAATATTGCCCTCTTTATCCATCTCCAGTAACACAGCTTCAGTTGCTTGCAGAGACATCAGCTTAGCCAGAGCTTCGGATGTTTTACTCTACAATGTTAAAGCACATAAAGATCACACAACTTGCACAATGCCAACAGAAACAGTTTAGAAGCTCATCTAAAACAGACTCAACCGTATTTTTAAACACAGATGACTGATCAATAAACAGATGTTAACAAAAGCACGAATGGCAGTTGCAAAAAAACCAACATATTAGCCAGCCACGAGATTGGGAAACACTGGCAAAGTATGCAAATACTTTGATTGCAAAGATAGAAAAAAATTACTACAGAAAAATAATCAAACAGCTACAGGTACCCAATAAAAGCCTCAGCCATGACTACCTGAGACAAGAAGGCTATGTTTATGGATCGATCAGTACATTTGTACTTAAAGTAATTCAAAAAGTTATAAACAAATTTTATGAAATTTGTTGGACGAGTTAGATATGGTCCAGAAAAAACGTGATCAAATTTTGGTGATGACATGAATTCACATGTGGACTACGAGCTACACAGGATTCTTTATAATTAGCAGATAGGGTGCAAACGTTACAAAATATTCTCTGTTGTGTGCCTCTGATCCATTCGTGACATTGAATGACTGACTGACAGATTGTTATAGTGAAAGATGTGCACTGCAAACGAGACCTTGGCAACGTGTTCAAGCCAGCGCCCAAGTGAGATGAAGACAAGCAGCATCGGTGGAGTGTCAAAGAACGTCCTTGGGCTTTCTGCCTCTTTTATTGCCATCGCTATAATGACCACTAGCACCGAGTAGCCGTAGGCTACGGTAGTCGCCAATGCAATAAGAACATCCATGTTAGTCTGCTGATGACGAAGTGCTTTGTATGCATGGACGTAGTAGTAACGACCTCCCAAAATCTACAGTCGGGCAGTCATACAGACAGTCATATACTTACACCATTCTATCAGCAATCTTCCAAGTAAACACAGTGTGAGGTTCACTAAAAATTACATGAACAATGTATTCCAATTTTTCATCTTATTTTCAATGCTGAACAACATATTACCACGTTCCGACACAACAACTATACATAGTGTTCAATATATACCATTTCGATCCCTCAAGACTAACTAAGTATAATAAGCAAAACGTAAATTGATATAGCACATAATGTCAAAAACCTCTTAAGTGCTAGATCTTGACACTGACAGACAGGATGGTAATTGACTTACCTACGCCAGAGGGAGGTAAGGCTGAGTTGACATCGGTAGTTTCATCTGATTTCTTATTTACCAAAACAGTTCATCTGTCCACAGACAGGTCGCAACCAATTGACAGCAACCTGACCAGAAATCCTAACCGTTACTCCACCATGCAGACCACTTAAACCTCAAAATGACGCTAATGATAATTTGTCAAAAAAATGTTAGCTAGTAAAAATCCTGATATGTACATGTACAACAAACCTGACATGGCGTGCACATGAGAAAAAGCAGCAGATTCGTCAGAGACAATCCCGGCAGCAACATGAGCGAGTGACTGCCACATTTCTCTACACTACTGCCAGCTGTAGACGTAACAAGTTCATCACTACTATCTTCTGGACATGTCGCCGCAGCCGCTCGAACCATGTTGAAGATCATCATGATCATCACCGGAATGCCAAATATCAGTGAGAACAAAAACGAGTTTCTCCACCTAAACATCACCACAGTCAACACGCAGCAATACAGACAGAGACGTCAATCCAGTGCCACCAATTGTGATGAGATTTCTTTCCTACTCTACTCTGGGGCCAAATTTACAAAACGTCGTAAGACAAATTTATAACAATGTTACGACATACAGAAGGTTTACGACGAATTTACGATAAAACGCAATTTGCAAAAAATTGTACGAGAAAGTTACAACAAAGTTACGAGAAAATGTACGACAGCTCATTAGCTGTCGTATGATACACATCAAGTATGCATGCTGTAATTACTTCGATTGTTCATTAGTATAAACTTTTTACATAGTGACAAAATACGTATAAATTTCATTTGCGGTAACTTTAGGCAGCGAAATCGCCGCGAAGTCAGTTCATTTCCACTTGTTTACATTGGTAACCATTGGCAATGGCGAAAGGAGATAATCAGCATGCAGTGCTGCACGCCGCCAAGCTCAGTGACACTGCATCACGATTGGTTGAGGTAAACATAATGGTGACTGACTGGCTGGCTAATATTAGAGTTACAACAAAATTGCGAGAAAGTCGTGAAGTCCTAAAATCAGCTTCCAAAATTCGAAAACGAGATTTTTATGACAATGTTACGACAGCATAACTTGTTGATTTACGACAAAGATATAAAGATTTTATGTCAATTTTATGATGTTTTGTAAATTAGGCCCCTGCTTTGTTTTTGAGTTAGAAGCAAGTATGGGGTGGACAAAGAACAGGCAAGGGCTGAAATGCAGAATGTTAGAACAGCAGCATAATAACACAACACTCATCACAACAATCAAAAATGGCAGTTTCCAAGTAAAAATTCAACATAACAAATTGATAAAATTTACTGGTAAAATGGAAATGCAAAAAGTATAAACACAAATTAATAAATCACAACAATTATCACTTCTTAATAGCAGCCTTGTGTTCCAGATCTTCTAGCCCTCTTTGATCCAGCGTAATGAGTGATGCGTGAAAACCAATTCCCTAAATATTTCACAACAAAATAACACACAATATATTAACAAAAAAGTGAACGTATTTATCATGTATTATACAAATGACTATATTTAACAGTTCTGCATCAAAATATGGTCAGCCCACGATAAATCTATTTTTATTGCACACTGTGATATATCTGTTACCTCAAAAAGCAGCATCAATTATGAGCAAAAAAAATTAATTCATACCCTATTGTACATGAGTCACAAATGTGGAGTGTGCTGTTGCCTGTTATAAACTCTTAAATCCAAGAAACAAGCAACAGTTGTGGAGCTATCATATTATCTCCCAGAAGATTTTGACAAAAATAATCTGTGGCAACAATCTTGTAAGAGATATGCACTAAAGTGAAAATCAATGACATTTGTTAACAATGCCCATGCATCGATGTTCAAACTTAATGTCCATGTGAAAAAGTAACTTTTCTGAAGAATGGCAGCAATTCAAGCCAAATACTTTTCCACACAACCAATGATTTGCAACTGTTAGAAATAAATTGCCCAGAACTGGTTTACAGAATAAAAATCCGTTGCCTCAACTATCAAGTCATGACTGCTACTAAACTACATACTGAAATATCTGCAAATAAAGTAAAATGAATACACAGAAATAAACTAACATTGATAGCATCTAGTATATCTCTTGTTCCAGTGGTTTCACAATCGTAAGTGAATTTTCCACGTGACGTAGCTAGAGCGACGGACGCTGCAACGATCCCGTCCCTCTTAAGCAACGTCGATTCGATCAAATGAACACAAGATGAACATGTCATACCATCAATCTAACAACACACAACAGATTCAGCTCATTTTAAAACAAGGTGGCCACAGTTTTGGGTGAAAAAAATTGCTCAAAAACCTTTCAATGACTTTCAAATACTTCTCCTTATCCAGACCCATTCCCGCCATATTTTACCACACCATGTAAGACGTTTCCGACATTGTATGAAAAAAAATCAGGTCCTGGTTGCGATGATGTTGAACAACTAAAATTCAAAGACTTTAAGACCCTCCGAGGCTCTGAGTCTAACATCAGATTCCAAAACTGTCAAGGTCCAATAAAATTTTCAAAACTTTCCAAGGCCTAGAAAAAAACATTTTCAAAAACTTTCAAGAACATTTGGCCACCCTGACTAATGTAATTGTCAGTGTCAATAACCTATAAAGCCCACTACATTACAAATTTTTAGCATGGCCTAAGTAAAAACTGTTACAAGCACAGGTAAAAGCGCAAGAGAGTTCACTAGTAACTACTGAACATGCTGTCACAAAATCACATCAAAAGTACTGCCACAGATGGGTCACAACTGCAAATGAGGTATATGGAAATTTCACGTTACATCCTATCTGTGAAGTAGATGAGTCAAAAGAATGCATCAAAATGTAAGGTTAAATAACTCTGCAATGCAAAGTAATGCTTACGTGAACTTCGACAGTGCTCTGTCCATGCTTCTCGTCATCAAGCACCGTGGCTTCAAAACCAATCTCTGAAATGTGGTTTGCTATCTGTGATGGAATAATGTATGCCGGGTCATACTTGACTTCTGCTTTCTGAGCCATCAATGCAACCAACACTGCTTTCACACCTGCAATTCAGGGAAATCATCACTCACCAAAATCATGGCAAACAGCAACAACGGGTTAACAAATAACTTAGATGTATCAAAACTAGTAGTGACTTTCTAATGCAACCAAAAGACTCAACAGCCCACAAATATGACTGGCAACAAGAAATGATCCAAGCAAGTATCAAAACTAGTAGTGACTTTCTAATGCAACCAAAAGACTCAACAGCCCACAAATATGACTGGCAACAAGAAATGATCCAAGCAGTTCACACGCATCATCATAGCACTTGATCAGCTTGGCACGGAGCAGCTTCAGTGAGGTACCAAACAATGTCACCAACAAATCAAACTGCCCCCAAGTACCAGGTGAAAAGAAAATGACAAAAAAAGTTACACAAACTAAATGACAGAAAGTGATACAAAAAAATAAGCCAGTGCAAAAAGCTAAAAATTGTTTTTAAAAAAGATGAAATGCTTACAAATTTCCCAACACTCAGCAAAAACAGCATACATTAAATACCCTGAACTTTGAGTAATCGACCCTCAATGATAGCAACACAACTGCTGCATGTCATTCCGGAGACGTGTAGATAACACTTCTCAAGATCGTCTTCTGCAACAGCAATGGGTGCAGCACGTTTCTTCTCCATGTAAATAGCTGTCTGTCTTGTTGTTTTAGGAGAGCCACACACGGCAATTGCTGGAATGGCATCGCGTTGCAGTGAGCCAGCTTTTTCAACAAGACACGAATCCAGATCTGCAACATCAAGTTCAGCATCATCTCAACGTTCAGTAGCATTCACAAAAATACACCATCACAGTGAAAATCAATGTAATGTAACAACAACTCACAATGTAAATATATCACAATTAGTATACAAGTTTCGAAAAATATCAAATAAACAGTTTTGCATCCAGTTTCTTTCATAACTGTCATTAATTCAACTTCTGACCGTAATACTTTTGTAAAATTACTCCATTCTAGGCTACATCCCTATGCCAAAAACTTGAATTCCACCACCTTGTATGATTGTCCGTCCAATGCAATCCAATAGCATTAGACAGAGTATAAAATCACCTGAGCGTCCGTGCGTGCGTGCGTCCGTCCATCCAACTTTTCTTCAGCTATCTTCCTTCCACCTTCACCTTCCCCTTCCCTTCCCCATTTTTCTTCCCCTTCCCTTCCTCGTCACTTCCCCTTTCCCTTCCGCTTGCCTTCCCTTTACCTTCCCTTCTTCCTTTAATTCCCCTTCCTCTTCTCCCTCCCTTTTCCTTCCCCTTTCCCTTCCAGTTTTCCTTCCCCTTTCCCTTTCCCTTTTCCCTTCCGGTCTCCATTTCTCTTCCCCTTCCCTTTACCTTCCCTTCCCCTTCTCCTTCCCTTTTCCCTTCTTTTTCCCCTTCCATTTTCCCTTTCCATTCTTCCTTCTTTCTTTCCATGTCCACGTCCGTGCATCCAACATTTGAGGCGCCATATCCCATAACGGTGCAAGATAGACGCATGGTCACCATGGACCACCCATAGGAAGTCGACTGCCGGGAGTTGAATGGTCACGTGACCGATGACGTCACGTGACCCCAAAAAGTCAAGGTCGAGACACCATTATCTTTGAGGCACCATATCTCCACAGCGGTGTGAGATAGACACATGGTGATGATGGACTGTTTATAGTAAAGCACCGGCGACGAATCGAATGGTCATGTGACTGACAATATTTATCATTTAATTTATAATAATAGTGAAGGATGACAGTAACATTGGTGCTGTAGAATTTAAAATTAAACTTTTTGATTTTTTTCTACCAGTCTAAACAGCTCACTGATTATATTCATACAGACATATATAGTAAACTATCGAAGTGCATTGGACAGACTCCATGTTCGTATGAACATTATCTTGTATGTATACGGTATTTCGAATTCTGTTTGCACTTAAAAAGCACACTTACTGTTCTCTGAGCTGATGCAAGCCTTGAAGTCACCTGCTTTCTCAATCAGCTGCATCAATTGGTCAGCAGAAATGAGCTCAGAATTGTACTGAATTTTAGCAGTTTCATCCAGCAGTGAAACAACAACCAAATGCACTCCAGCGGCGCTGCTTACTTGGCCCTCGATGGCACGTATACATGAATTACAATGCATGCCATGAACTTCCATCAGTACTTCTGCATTAGCAACTGGTTGAATAGATGACTTGTGACCTGGAGGATGAAAAACACTTGCATCAAAACCTATATCATTCACCGCTGCAGCAACGTCATCGGCTGATGTCGCATGGCCACGTAGAGACACATACGCCATGTTGTCAGCTAATGAGACTGTGACTGCAGAAACACCTGGCAAGTCGCTGATACAAGAATGCACTGACTTAGTACAAGAGTCACATGTCATTCCACCAACACTGATCTTCACATCACGGCACCGTGTCCGTTCGACTTCATCGGATTCGGTATTCAGATCCAAGCCATATAACACACTATCACCTTTAGCCTCACACCCCATCTCAGATATTTCTTTCTCTATGGCTTTTCTCAGCTCGCTAATACTGTCTCTAACATTCTTAGAACAAGAACTTTCACGACCATTCCTATCAGTTGTAACAGAATTCTGTGAAAAATCCGGCTCAATGTTTGATACTGGAGGTATCACACCATTCTGACTCCGGGCTCTGGTCTTAGCAATAAAGCCACAATTGTTGATAACATCACAGATCTGCTGAATACTGACAATGCTTGAGTCAACAACAAGCTGAGCACAGTTGTCTGACAACGAGACATAGCTGGCCTTTAGACCCTCAACATCCGACAAACATGCCTCAATGCTTCGCACGCAGCTGATGCATGTCATGCCCTCGATATCAACAATGGCCGCCAGACAGCCATTCACTGGACTGCTAGCTGTGAAACCAAGCTGGGAGATTAGCTGAACAAAATCACTGTCTTCTGCAGCATTTGCTCTATGCTGAACAACTGTTACTTCATTTTGTGACAAAGACACCTGAACAAATAGAACAAGCTCATTAGCAAACAATACAACCATATAATAAAATACAAATATTATTACCATTACAACCATTACTATTTTTATGTTCCACTGTAGTTACTCATAGGTTATGCCACAGACCCCAGAAGTAAAACATTAAGAACTACTGCAGCAGGCCCTTCCCATCACAAATGAATATTTTCACACAGCATTAACCACATTTTAATATCGTAATCAACAAAGCATTTAAACTGAATGGATATGGTGCTTGTTTGCTTAAATATTTGACATGGTGCATGTATTGTATGTGTTATAAGACACTGTAAGACAACACAATTACCTATCTGTCTACAAGCTAGTGAACAAAATATATTCAGAATAGCTCATTTACACTCATTTACATTTACATTTAATTATTTAATAGAAACTAGAGCTGTCAAATTAATGCATTAATTAATGCATGAATGCATTAACAAATTAACACACATTAAAAAAATTAACATGTGTTAAAAAATTAACTCACATATGTAAATTTATGTTACTTAACTGAATTCCATGAAGCAAAAGTTCCAATATTCTGTTAAACTGCAGTTATTTGACAATCGAAACTATACCATAGTTGCCTTTCCATAACTACTGTAAATAAATAATAATTGTGACGATAGGCTAATAAATTCTATGCTAGCTATGTTGTCAGTTATTGTTGATTATATATTTAAAAATGTGTAAACTTTTAACTTTCTACATTATATGGGCAGGGCCCTCCAAATGTCGCAGAGCCTGAGGTAACTTACCCGACCTCCTATTCTCTCTGTCAACGGGCCTGGGTGCATTAATAACGTGTTGAATAATGCGTTAAAAAATTAACACAGTGTGTTAATGCATTTAAAAAATTAACGTTTCGACAGCTCTAATAAAAACTAAAATAGCAAACCTTGACTAAGACAACTGAAGAGAATTTGGACACAGCCGACTCTATTTTATTAACACAATTCTGACATGTCATGCCAATAACTGGAATGACAGTAACATGTTGGTCTTCTATTTCTTCTTCTGAGTCCCTGTAATAGAAATGCAATAAACAAGGTGTTAAGATAACATTAGCAAGTAAAAACTACAACAAAACCACAACATAATATGCGATTTAACTAAACCAGATGTCCCTGTCAAAAAAAACAAAAAAAAACCATCACACATTCAGGCATAACCCAGTAAATATAAGTAGCATATTTAACCCTGTAAAATGACATCACAGACAGCAAATTTTGAATTACTTATTTAGACTAGCTTCATATTTCACCAGTGAACTCTACTCGTCGAGTGCTACAAAAGATATCATTACACCACCGTTCAATTCCAAATTTTGCTTAAAACTAAATGTTGATTTGTGTATTAGATAACTCTTGGTAAATATTTGCTCGGTCACGATTCGATCACCACACGTAATAGTGGTCAAATGACCATATGTCAAAATTAACAATGGTACGGTTTTGGTTTACAAACTGCACAAAAACACAACTACCGGAATAAAAGTAGTTTGCTTAGCTCGCTAGATGAAGCGATTTTCTGCATTTCCTTCAAACGGTTGTAACCATTTAATTCGCAAAAATTCACTCTACTTCAGGTAAACAAACAAAAAAAAATCAACAAATACACTGCAAAGAATATCTACGTAGTATATTAGTAGGTAAGGCTGCGCTAAATCAAAAATTTTCACTCGAGTATTTACTTATATCTTTATATCTTAACGAGCATAATCGAATTTTGTTATATCCGTATATCAACAAAACAACGACGACGATAACCTAGAAACCTAACTGTCGGTATGAAAGACGCACTACAGTTTATGCAGTTTCTGTTGCAGTACTGATTTTCTAGGTCATCCAAGGTCTAGGCCTATATGTTCCTCTCATCTACCGGAATAAAAGTAGTTGGCTTAGCTCGCTGGATAAAGCGATTTTAGTGCCATTTCTTGTTAATGATTATTAATAATAACCTTTGCCTTATTTCTCACCGTTTCCAAGATATAGCCAGTTTTCCGTTGAAAAACGCACATGTTTTCTAACCCTCTCAATTCAACCTCAAACTTCTCAATGCAGTATGCACTGCAGCCTCCGAATTTTGTACGCAGAGAGCCTCGACACAGGGCTAATTATTTGTGCAAAAAGTTTTTTCCTAGGACCCAAGCGCACCACAATACATCCGTTACAGTCTGAGACAGACAGACGACAGACAGATGACAACCGTAATATAACCTGTAGTATTATAATCTGTAACGCGTCAAAAACTATAAACTACTGAAAAAACATTTTACGACTTTTTTTTCAAAAATGCGCATAAACACAATGGGTGATAGTGTCGATCATTGTCAGTCCATGTTCATCGGCCTCATGACCTTCTGTTGGTCTTCACTTCAGCACGAGGCTGACCTCAGCGCTATCAGCGCTGGCAGAGAATTTTAATTGAGTCGTAGGGGATCCGAATTAGTACCACCGGGTAGAGATCCGCAAACGCTATTTTGTTCAAACACTTGTCTGGTAAAAGGTAGACGTTACGAGGGGCGGTCAAAAAGTTTTGAGCCCGAATTATTAAAACACATTTTTTCACAATCTATATATCAACAAGTTGGATATATTGATTAGTTCTTCATTAACATAACTGATATAATTAACAGTTAAATTTGTAATATTTTTTTCTACTGATACCGTCAAATATTGACATGCATCGTAATTGGCTGGAATGCTCTAATTTGCAGTTACCGCAGATTAAGGTATCGTATATTCACAAATGCAAATGAGAAATTCATCTACGTATTTGTCAAGGCTTTCACAAAATCAGATGCCACGGAGCCCCAGTTTGGTAAATCCAGCTACAGACTGAAAAAAAGTTTCATGCAACAACCAGCCTATAGCCTAATTCTAATGCTGCTTGCATTATCGCATCAAATCATTTCAGCTTAATGCTCTATGACGTCATAAATTACAACGACGTCACTTTCACAACCTGCTCACACGAATACGCAAGGAAGGTATTTTTTACTGATATGGCTATATAGACAATAAAAAAAGTTTTAGTCTAATATTGAGGCTGAAGTCGTTACTCAAATGCTGCTATCTGAGGCTAACACAAATTCAGGCTATCATATATTCTCGTATGCAAATGAAAAATTCACAAATGCATGCATTTGTTAAGGCATTCACAATATTAGATGCCACGACGCTCCGCTTTTATAAATCCAACTACAGACTAAAAAATTGTTACGCAACAGCGAGCCTGATTTTCCGCTTTTTGCACTAGCACTGCAAAACGTTTCGGTTTAAAGCTGTATGACGTGATAAATTGCAGTGATGTCACATTTCCAACACGCCACGCGAGTACACAAGAAAGATGCGTTTTACTGATGTATAGATTTGACAATAACAAGATGCTCAAAACTTTTTGGCCACCCCTCGTATAGTACGGTCGGACAAAAATGTGCCTTGTGTTTGTCAAGATGACTTTTGAGTGAATGAGTGAGAGGGTATAACGTCGTCCCAACCGACACTTTTGAAGCTGCTAACTGATACCGCGTTGACAATGTCACCTGGTAACAGTACGTTGGCAGTACGTTTCATAGTTTTCAATAATTCTCTGAAATAGCCGTGCCTGCTGGCATAATGCAACTGCGGCATGACAGTTTCGGGTTGTCTTTCGGTGATACAAATATATTTTGAAAATGGCGTTTTTTTAACAATTATATTGCTTAATATATTTCAATAGCTATAACCAGAAAAAGCTGTTGTAATTCTAGTGGGAAAAGCAAAGTTTTCAACCATGGCGTTGCTTAATTCACTGTCCCAAACAAGAGCGGCAAATGCCTGAAATAGTAATGCGCGGCCGCCGAACCGAGAATGCCAAATTTTATAATCATGCAGGGCAGAATTAAATTAAATTCCAGCAGCATATTCTATCAACCACAGCAAGCTCAAAGAGGGCATATGCAGAAAAATGTATGAACTTTTATGATCAGCAATTGAACAACATCATCAGCAAAAGGGCCTATGTTCAGCGCCAATTTTCTGAGAATTTCAAATAGCTAAAAATGCAACATAAAAGCGCTCAAAGGTAAATTCAAACCTTTGCCAAGAACAGTCTCCCATTTTGCATTCTGTATTAGAATTACTCGTACAGAATGACGACTGCTTAGCCTCATATGATAACAGCCACTGCTAGAGACCTGGTCATACGACAGTGAAACGACCATAGACCAGTAACCACTGTGCATATTTAGGATTTTATTGCACGCTCATACATCAGTTTGTTGCTAGCCGTCACTGTGGCAATGAACAGTCTATACCAGTGCTGTCCAACCCGCGGCCCGCATGCGGCCCGCGAGGGGATTTCATGTGGCTCGCCATCGTCCCACATAAATTGTAGTTT
>Ga0209367_1003496_pt1 | contig 21384 bp, 21 predicted proteins | sample WorMetLIZISLAND2_FD_187412 | JGI IMG/M metagenome (GOLD analysis project Ga0209367, IMG submission 187412) | Marine gutless worms symbiont microbial communities from Max Planck institute for Marine Microbiology, Germany - Olavius geniculatus... ...
CTCATTCAACTGCGTATCGTCGGCAAGCGTGATAGTTGACGCCGTGCTCATCAGCCTTCTCTTCGAGATCAGCAGTGTACATGATGAACAACTGTGGGCCAAGTACTGAACCTTGTGGCACAGAGCACGTGATGTGAACAGTATATGACGTACTACCGTTATAAACGATTTGAAATATTCTGTCAGATAGATACGACTAGAACCACTTCAACGCAATGCCACACAAGTCGAACTGACGCTTGAGCTTCAGTAACATGAGGTCGTGGTCCACGGTGTCAAAAGCTGCTGTGAGGTCAAGGAGACAGAGGGCGGATACGTCCCCTTCATCAGCAGCCTGCAGCAACTCGTCGAACACCTTCGTGACAGCCATTTCGGTGCTATGATACAGATGGCTGACTGTCTTACAGGCATCAACATGTTGTCGTCTAAATAGGCCTGAAGTCTTCTCTGTATAATCCTCACCAATACTTTGGAAAGAAAAGACAGGTTAGACAGAGGTCTAAAATTCTTTAGGTCGCTGATGTCAAGTCCGTTCTTTTTTGGCAGTGGACGAACCGCTGCATGCTTGAAGTCAGATGGAAAAATACCAGACGCCAGCGACTTGTTGAAAAGCAGCGCAATGAAGGGCGACAACAGCTGGCCTACATCCTTCACTAGCCAAGTTGGAACTGGATCCAGCTGGCATGTTTTGTTTAATGCCAAGCCAATCATCTTCTCTACTCCATGTGTCACAGCAGTTCACTGGGAAAGTGTTGGCATCGCCTTGAGTGGAACATCATACAGTGGCGTTGTCGCAGTGGAAGCTCGAACTGAGTCAACTTTGTCCTTGAAATACGTGGCAAACTCGTCAGCAGTCTTGCTACCAGTCTCCTTGGTTACTGCTTCACCCAGTACTCCATGTAGTGTACGCCACAGCTTCTGTGAGTTGCCACTGTTTGCCGAGATCGTGGTGCGCCAGAAACTGCTACGTTCAGCTTCATAAAATTCATGCATGGCCTTCAACTTTTCTGCCCAAACTCGCTTGTCCGCATCAGTACGTTTGTGTCTAAAGTGTCTCTCGGCTGTTCTGGCTTTACGACAAGCATCGCGGCACTCAGTGTCGAACCATGACGTGATGATAATAATAATTGTCAGATTTTATATAATAGCACTGCTAGGTCATTTGTGACTTGTGAAGTGCTGGTGCTCTGACTGTGTGCAAGGGTGTTGGAAAATGTGTGGTTTGCCCCACTTTGTTTGTTTCGGATGATTTAATCTATTCTTGTGTCTTGTGGCAGATTGTGCGAACAGATCAGCAGGCCGGTGAATTTGTCATCACGTTTCCTCGTGCATATCATTCCGGCTTTAACCAGGGCTACAATTTTGCTGAAGCTGTCAACTTTTCCACAGCCAGCTGGGTATCAATAGCTTGATTGTTTGCAGTGCAGAATTTCTAACTGAATGTTTGCCAATTGCTTGCCATATTTTTGTTGTTCTTTTTTTGCTTTGCTTTGATGCTGAATAAGTTGTGTTGCTGCATTACTCTGTGTGCTTCAGCAGTTTAGCATGGTTTTAGCCAACCGTACTTAAGTAACGGTTGAGCTATTGGCATGGTTGTCGTCATCCATTTGTTTTTTTTATCTGTCTGTCTGTCTGTCTGTAATGGATGTATCATGCTAATAGGTATGTCATAGGGGAAATCTTTTTACACAAGTAATTAGTCATGTATGTTAAACTTGGGCGTGCAAAACTTCAACCATCTAGTGCAAGGGGAACATTTTCAAATTGGGGGTTGAATGAAGGAGGTAGGAAATTCAGTGAAAAACGTGCTTTCTGTCGGCTATCGTGTGCAAATGTGCCGATGGTTTTTCTCATAATTCACTCAAATGATGATCAATTTACACAAAATTTTTACTAGTTGTAGCTGAAAAAATACTAATTCAAAATATTTAAAACTAAATATGGCAGTTGATTAAATATTCTTTGCTAGTCGTGACGCAATGCTGACGTCATAATGTGTTGTGAGTGCAAGCTTGCTTGTCTCAACTAGTGCTGCCAGTTGCTACCCTGCTTTGATGGTGAACTTAATCTGGTTTGTCAATGAAAAATGTTTATCATTTCATCACTGAGCAACATGGGGACATGAAATCAGGCGTCTCGCGATCCAAAAATGCAACTATTTTGCAAGCTCGATGTGCTAGCGCACTGTCTTGCTCGAACATGTGGAAGTCCAACTATCCCCACAGACACGTAAATGCGATTGCTTTGCACGTTTTTGTGGCTGCAACTGTAAAGCTTCGAAAATTTGTCATCAACGAACCAAATTTTTTAACATCGCAGCAGGGTAGCAACTGACAGCACCAGTTGAGACAAGTAAGCTTGTACTCACGATACATTATGACGTCGGCATTACATCGTGACTAGCAAAAAATATTTAATCAACTGCCATATTTAGTTCAAATATTTTGAATTATTATTTCTTCGGCTACAACTGGTAAAAATTTTGTGTAAATTGATTATCATTTGAGTGAATTATGAGAAAAACAAAAAGGGATCCCTTTTTATGAAACACCGTGTAGTTAATTACATTCATAATACTGAAGATGAGTTATGTGCTGTTAACCAGACGAAATTGGTGAACCAATAAATGATTCTGATTTGGTCAGGCAGTATGACAATAAAGCTAGATGTAAAGATTAAGGGGACTCCTGAGCAATATTTGTTATTTTTCGCCCTTTGGGCCTCAACCTCAGCCTGCAGCTTCGATCTCGGCCTGCGGCCTTGATTCCGCGTCCTGAGTATCTAGCTTTGCAGATGTGAGTGTCCCCACCCAGGCTTCATTAGCAGGCTCGCTACTCGCTAGCAAGCCACACAGCACGCCACAGCAAAATTTTATAAAAGAGTGAAATTTTCTGTAAGGTCTACCTTTCAGTGACATCTGACTTAGCCTACAGCACGGCCATGTAGAACACAGGTCTGCATGCAGAATATTGCCGCCATATGTTGTGCTGTTTGGGAATCAACTCTGCCGGTAACTATCAAGTATAGTGAGAGATTGACATATTTAAAAGTTTTAATTTGTGTTCTTAAGAAACACATATGGAAAACAAATCTGGTTTGTGAGGAAATGTTTGATAAAATGGTATTCATCTGTGTTTATGTGTTAAGCTGCCAATGGGTCGTGCATGCATTGAGCATTATCGGCTGCTGAAACGTCAATGCGTCTTCTCTCACGATGAGTTAGTCTGTCGAATGGCAAGTTTCCCCGCCGGTAGTCTCGACCTTGTCATGTCCATCATGGTCTACCAAGACATGATAGTGATGGTGGACGAGGAGAAGAAGCTACGAAAGCACCTGCTCGATTCTGTATGCATTTTTCTATTCTAACCAATGCACTTGTCTAATGGCTTTGTACTATTTTGTTATTATTTTGACATCATGTTGTCGTGATTATTGGAATCTGATATGCACTTGTTGCATAGTGTTGTTAATTATATCGTGCATCAGTTTTGTGTTATTGGTTGGCTTCTCTCTAGTCTGTAGATTAGATTCTTCTTTGTTTGCAGTTCATTGCTGGGGCCGGATTCGAGAATAGCTTCAGCAAATTGGCTATTTACGCAGTTAGCAAAAGTCATCAAGAACCTCATCTATTGCTAGGATGGCCGACCTTACTGTATGGCTATCTGTGATACGCTGTCGCTGTTTGGTAATGAAGGGGTGGGTTGGCAGTGGAAGGATTAGATAGGGCATTGGTAGATGTCTGTAGCCTGTTTTGGGAGAATGAGTGTCTGTTTAGTGTCCCTGATGGTATGGTTGGATAGGGCGTTGGTCAGTTCTGTCAATAGTAACTGTACTGCTAACTGTAGCAGTTTGTTTTTAATTTGCAATGCAAGTATTTGGCATGCAGACAGTACGCTCATTTGGTGGCAATAAATGGTCATAGATGATCCAAATTAGTACAACAGGGTAGCCATCATGCAATTCTATTCACTTGTTCAGACTGTTTTTTGCTAAGATGTACTGTTTAGCCACAATACATGCATTACCGACAACAGACAGATACAATCTAGTACCCAATGTGTGAACGTTTCATTAGCACGGTCGGCCAAAAACTGCTTATATTAGTAGTTAGTGGAGCAGCAGCCGTGGCAGTACTGGGACATGAAACTAAGCTGTTTTCCAGTATAAGTCGCAGTGAATATGTACAGAGGAGCTTTGGTGATTTGCTGTGTTAGGGAACAGTGGAAGCGGAACAGGAAGCGTTTGAACTGTTACCGGACGACTTGCGACAGTGTGACATCTGCAAGACAACGTGCTTTCTGTCGGCTATCGTGTGCAGATGTGCCGATGGTCAGTTTGACTGCATTGTTCTATCTGTTGTTTGATAATGATCAGTAGCTTTGGTGCCTCTGCCAATGTAGTGGTCGGAGGCATTGTGTTTCAAGAGTGTTCGTGCGTCCATGTGTCTGTGCATGCGTGCGTTTGTGAGTACCCTACAAACATTTTCAGCACGATATCTTTGGTATTTGTTGACGGAATTTGACCAAACTTTCACCGCTGAGGGACTTTGGGGTAAGGATTGAATGCACCAAATTTTGGGATCAAGAGTCAAGGTCATGGTGGGAAAATATGTCCCAACTTTTGCTTTGTTAGCACTATATTTCGACTGTCAGCTTCTTGTCGCATGTTGGCAGAGGCATAATAGTCAACGGAGTCGTAACGACCATCTAGTTATTACTTAGGACACTTAAAAAATACCAGATAGATTGGTTGGTTGGTCTTTTGTAATGTAGTGCCCTGTTGCAAACTGGCTTGTGGTATATTAGTAGGGCTGATTGGAGCGATCACATGTCAGTGTGTTACATCGCTAGTCCAGTTGTATGCTAGTGTGTGACCAGTAAATGCCTGCAAACTGTGCCATGCTGTTATTTGTCATGCCAGTAGCTGCCTGCCACTTATGAGATTGTAAAGTGTGTCTGGTCTGAAGTCTGACTGCAAACTACTGGTCATGACAGTGATGTTTGAAAAAGCATCCCATTGTTCATTGGTTTAAATTTGTTAGCCTGCTGGTCTTCCGTCGTTTTTCTTATCCATTGGTAACGTGCAGGTCGTTTAGCATGTCTGCATCACGCTGACAAGCTGTGTCAGTGTCCCGCCATTCAGCATCGGCTGCGCTATCGTTACACATTGGACGAGTTGCTTACTTTGATCAGTCGACTTCGACATTCACTGCAGGACTTTGAAGACTGGGCGCACCGGTCCAAGTCTGCACTCGATGCTAAAGATGAGTCCAGACTCGGTAAGATGCTTTACGCGATTGACACAGACAGTCTTCTCCGATATTCTTCGTCGACAGTCTCAGCTGAGTTTTTTTGTGAAATTTATTAAATGTCAGTCGGAATTGGAGTGAAATTTTGTTGCACTCTGTCAGAAATTTAACATAAATTAAGCATTTTTTTGATTTTGTAAAAAAACTGATGTAATAGAGCTTAAGCAAACATGCAGTATATTTACAGAATTTTGCTTAATTAGATTGTGAAATTTTTGTATGTGTAACAGGAAGGGTATCTCGCCTGTGAAAATACTTCCCCACAATTTCTACAAGTTAGCCGTTGGTTGACTCTACCTAATGTGAAATAATTCAAGTTCATTTAGACAAATGTTGCAAGCAGTAGATTATTAGATATATCTATTAATCTGTCAATCAATCAGAGTTGCTTATAGGCTGAGATTATTTTTTAGTGGATTCTGGTGTGTGTGGTCTGCATATTGACAGTGTTTGCTATGATGGCAAGTTTGACTTAGAGTCCTATTCGAAATGTGCTGTAAAACGACGACAAAATACTCCAAAATAGGAATTTAACATGAGGAACTAGATACAAAGTTCCAAAGACAAGACGAATACTAACTAGCTGCATGAATTGTGCTGTGTAAAACACACACAACTCGTAGTTCTTGATAAGATCTAAGACTGAATAAAAAATTGCAGCCATAAGCAGCACTCTGTCTTCTTCTTTCTTTCTTTCTTTTGCATTATTAAGATGATGATATGCTGCTGCACAATGTCTCCACTTTACTCTGGCTTACAGGACTCCACAGACACTTTAGCTGGTGAGTAGGAGCTCACTGCCCCCTCCCTAAGAACTCTACTCCCACTTTTGGCCTTCGGCCCAGTTTTTTGGCCTTTGGACCTTTAAGTGCACCTTCCATCTCCAATTTCTGGCCTCGCCCATGGAGCATAACATCAGTTTGTTTGCCATCTATAGTTTTTACCATACAGCTATTGGTGAACATGCTGTAGATCTCATTTCGTTCAAGGCACTGATCACAGAAGCTGAAGAGCATGACCTGCCTTTGTGTCCGTTGCTTGAGGCTTTGACGTTGACCGTCACTGAAGCATGCAAATGCTCTGCCGTCATTGACAAACTACTGTCCAACAAAGTCTCTACACGGTCGGTGAACTGATGCTCACTTTTCAGTATTGGGATGCTCAAAGGCAATTCAGGCTCATTTAAAAATTTCACTCAGTATACTCCAGCAGTACAGTATGCTGCATTTAACAAACTTTGTTCATCTGTGTGTCCCATGTTGGCTTTTAATCAAAAACAAAATGGTGTAGAAAACCAAAAGTACCTCGAATGTTTCCCAGGGCATGATTAACTGTTTAGTTAAAATTTTTGGGTTCAGATCATTATCACTCGAGGTTCATGTTATTTATGACGGCTCAGATATCAAACGTCAGTCTGGCAATGGCTAATATTACTTTTCCTATTGCTAGCTGGCTTTTGTATTTGTGCTGTTAGTTTAGACATTGCATGTGCAGTGAGTTTGGTTTTGTTTACGCTGTCAAAGTTGCTTGAATGTTTTGACATGGTTCGCCTATTTGTAGTCTCTGAAATTTGTAGTGTTTTTGATCACTATGTCTCAAAGTTAAACGCATTTTACAGGTACATGTTTTTCCATGGGAATGATGGATGATAGTAGGGGTGGTTATGATGATGATGATGTGATGATAGTGATGAATTATGATTGTTTTGTGTGTTCCAGGCAGCGTGAGTCTGGTGACAGTCCGTATGCTGTCAAGTTATCTCTGGACGAACTTGAGGGCTTTTACAGGCAGATCTACACTCTGCCTTGTCGTATCAGCGAACAGTCGGTCGTCTCTGTAAGCTTTTCATTCCTTAGCTTCATGTAGTTTATTCGCATAAGTAAGAGTGCATATTATATCATTGTAAGTTTTATTATGCTAATGCTACTACTTTTGTTTTGTTTAAATGGCCACTTTTTTGTCGTCATTCATGGATGTCAGGTTCTCCACCCCCACTCTTCCAAAGTGAGCTTTTGGCATTTTTTAAGCCAGCATTGTTTCTCTGTCACATGACCATTGGTGTATGAGTGTGCTGTTAAAGGGTACTAGTTGGAGACGTGGTTTAATGTTTTATGTCTCTGCCAATATAGTGCAGCTGGGGGCATTATGTTTGTGAGTTGTTAATAACAATGCATGTATTGTTGGACACAAGTTTACCAAACTTTGAGCATCACCACATGATAGGACAAGGATGATTGTGTCATATTTAAGGGGTCAAAAGGTCAAAGGTGAAGGTTCGAGTGAGCCAAAGCTGCTTGTTATCTAATCAGTTACTGTCAACATTGTTATGGTACGAAATTCCCTCTTCTGTACAGACTGACGTGCCATCGACTTGAAACTCACTCACTCACTCCCCATTCTAACGGTTAAGTTTTTAAAAAGAAATTTTATATTTGTAGCCAGTTGTATTTAAGGTTTTTGTTGTACGTGTATTTAGTATTAATGTTATTGTTTTAGTTGTTACCACTGTGTAGATGTATACTGCAGGATCTGATGAAAAAGATCGAGCAGTTCCAAGCGGAGGTGCAACGTGAAGTGAGTGCGGAGCGGATGGATCTGACTCGGCTTGAAACGCTTCTCGAAGAATTCAATGCGCCTCCTGACATTGACATTCCTGAACTCACTCAGCTGAAGAAGGTAACTGCTTTTGTGTTAATGTACCTCTAGTTTATTTTAGGCCACTCTGCTTAAACTGTTCGACAGGTTTTACATGCCATTTGAATAGACTCATAGGTTGAAACGCTTTTGTGGCGGACAGTAAGTAATCATAGATTTGTAGAAGTGTGGAAGTGGAACCCCTTGTCTCGGTTCTTGAAAAAGCAACAGGATGGACTGATGGATCGGGGAAGCGATACATATCAGGAAAGAACAAGACAAGTCGATGAACCAAGACAAGGCGTCCTATTACAACGACACCTGGTGGACAGTTGTTCCGACGAAGGCAGCAGTGGTTGCCGAAAGTCAACAAAAACAATGAATAAAAAGGTTATATTTCGATGAATTTGTTAACTTATTAGGTTCATATGCCATTTGGCAGACACACTTGTGGGGTACAGTGACACATTATGATTGACTGGATTTTTGGCTTCCAAGGAAGTAAGATGTGGGAGCAAATTGCAACAAAACCATCAGTCCTGTCATGTTGATGTTGCCAATACACCATCCTGTCCTTCATACAACGCCGTCCCCGAAATGACATATACTGTGCCGGGCAGGGCGTTAAACCCTACTCTCTCACTCAACCTTTTCGTACGGTTCTTTGTCAAAAGCTGGACTGACAAAACTAGTCCACTACACGAACCCTAACCCTTATCCTAGCCCTAACTCTATCCCTATTACTAATCCATAATCCCTAACCCTAACCTTAATTTTAACCCTTACCTAACTCTATTCTTATTCATAACCCTATTCCTAACCCTTAATCCCTAACCCTATACCAATCCCTAGCCCTATCTTGAAACCTAATCCCTAATGCTATTTCTAACTTTAATTCTTAACCCTAACCCTATCCATAACCTTATTTCCTAAACCTAAGCCTATGTCACTGTGTCCAGGTTTTGTCAGGAAATCTTTTCGTACAGCTTATAAGATTCCTAATATAACAGCTACTAAATGTTTGCTTTTGAACAACCCAAAATAGTTTCGGAAAAATTGTTGTGCTCAAATTTCCAATTTAGTGAGTAGTGGAGCGTGTGAAGGTGAATTTACATGCAGAACATTTGAACTGGTTTGCTGGCAGGCGATTCAGCAGAGCAAATGGTTGGATGAGGTACGCAGCAACCTGAAGCCGGGAACGTTGTCATCAATCGATGTGAACGTAGTTCGACGTCTGATACAGACCGGCGTTGCGGTCGGTTCCCATCCTTCATGTGAGCGTGCCATGTCGGAGCTGCAGCAACTGCTCACGGCTAGTGACACTTGTGAACAAAAGGCGCTCAAATGCCTCAAAGCCAGGTCTGCACATCACGTTCCTTGATTTACTGCACAGAAATACTGTGTAATCAAGTGGGCAAAATTGGTCTGTCAAATGTAACTTAACACTGGTCATAAAAACCCACATTGTCCATTATTTTTTATTTTTTTTCTGTATCTTTATAATGTATCATTTTGTATGAGAATTTTTTTCCTGTATCTCTATGGCATTTTGCTTATTGCTAATGATGCATGTTCCGTTTTATAATTTTTCGGTACTGTTTTATTTCGTGCTGTACTAGTATCGGCAAGCACGGCATGTATGTATCTCAAAATAATTTAAATGGTGTTTCTCATTTTTATTTGTCCCAATAGATTGTTCAATTTTTCATGTATTTTGCTGCTGCAGAATATTTTTGAACTATATTAATAAACAGGGGTGTGGTCTCGGTCGAGACATCTCGGTCTCGAGACGGTCTCAAGACATACTAACGTCTCGGTCTCGTCTCGGACAAAATCCTCAACGTCTCGTCTCGGTCTCGGAGCAATATGTCTCGGTCTCGGCCCAGGCAGTTGGAGCGATACTAACCATCATGACATTTGTGGCTTAGACATATTCTTTTACAGTGTTTTACTCTTTTATTTACTTATTTATCATAAACCAGAATTGTCATGTCCGTCTTTTTTCGTCATAAAATGACCTAGTCACAATGAAAATAAAGTGTATGATGTCAGAATGAATACTGTCAGCCAAATGTAGACGACGTATTAGGCAATCAGCTATAGTGTACTAATTTCAGTTGCTTGCAAATTGCGCTAAACATAATGGCTTATGTCTACGGCACTGCAGTTGCAATTCTTTATCGTGCAAGCCGTTAATTATTCAGTGATAATTGTCAAAATAAAGTGCCCACAATAGCACAAATAAAAAGCGCTTACCACGATGGGAGTTAATTAATCTGTATATTTTTTTCATTGTCAGTGTGTTTCACCATACATCACAGAACACGTCTTGGCAAGACATTGAAGCTCCCGAGACTTTCGAGAGTCTTGGGAGCTTCAAGGTCTCGGCCAGCATCTCGGAAGCGGCAATGTCTCGTCTTGGTCTCGTCTCGGTTTCAGAGACATGGGTCTCGGGTCTCATCTCGGTCTTGGCTCAGAAGGTCTTGTGCACATCCCTGTTAATAAAGGAGATTTTTACATTAATTAGTATTCTATTAATTGTATAGTATCTTAAGTCATTAATTAATAGTGTACTGGGAAGATTCACATTCTGTTAGCACATGCAGTGTGAGCATCTGATAACTGCTGTGTGTTGAAGGCCGCTGATGAAGATGTCCAGAGTGAAAGCTATTGTCAATGAGTCTTCCATGTTCTCCATTGCCACACCGTCGGTTGTGCAGTTGACCGAGGCTTTGAAATCGGCACAAAACTGGACCGCCAAAGTTGAATCGATGCTGGTTGGTTTCGATGCAGTATATGTTGCCTATTCTTCATTGTTATTTACCTGTGTAGTTTGTTATAGGTTACTTTACACTGTGGCAGTTTAGTTCTAAAACATATTGAAGTTTTGAGATGCCTTCACTTCAGCACATATTTATACTAATCACTTATTTTTTTGTCACTTTTCCATTTCTGTTATGTGTCTTAGACTAAGCGCAGTAATAGGTCTACTAATTGCTTTTTATCTGCAGTATCAATTAAGGTCGTCTGTGAAAAATTTGGATGCAACAATCTGCAGTAACATTGCTAGATTTCAGTGAATTTGGTTTGGTGTGGTTAAACTTACATTTAATGTAGTGGAGGTAGTATTTGTGCTTTTAGCGGTTCTGTATTATTAGTAGAGCTGTCGAAGCGTTAATTTTTTTTGATGCATCAGCACATTTTTTTAATGCATGCATCAACACGTCATCATTAATATTGCTGAATTTTAAGTGGACTTCATTGAGAGAGTGACTGAAATGACGACTGACTGACTCGTGGCTGTGTTGCAGGACCATGATGGTAGTGTTCAAATGGCAACAAAGCAAATTTTAATTACTTGAATATTATTTCATCGTCAGATAAATGTAGTTTAATGAAATATGGGAATGCCTGCTTCACAGAGTTAAGTAAATTTAAGACGTCTTAATTGTTTAATGTGTTAAGGCGTTAATTTGACAGCTGTAATTATTAGGCTGGAATTGTTGCTTAGCATGATTTGTTGTCTGTCTGTCTGTCTGAGATGTTTTTGCCATTGCTTAAACTATCTGATGGATTTTATATGCCATTTCGCAGGTACACTTCTGGGGTCCCATGGCACATTGTTTTAGGTGGGGTTTTGTGTTTCTGTAAAGGTTAAACTTTCTGTTCCATTATTATGTGTTTGTGTGCATTTTGCCTGAAAAGGCCATCCTCGAAATGACCTGTACTGTGTTGAGCGGGACGTTAAACCCTACTTGCTCATTGACCGCCCAGGGGAAGGGAAGATTGGGGGGCGGGAGCAAATTGTGACCAAACCATCAATCCTATGCTGTCACCTGGCTAATAAAAAAAGCGATTCTGTCTATTTTCAAATTGCCTTGTTGTCATTGTTGTTGTGGTAATAAGAACTGAGACATTGCCAAAATGCTTTAGCGCTTTTCACCAAAACAACAATATCAACGATATAAGACTGAAAACGCCAGAAGCTTTAATAATACTGCTATTTCTATTGCTGTCGCACAGTGTCTGAAATGTATATGGCTTCAGGAGGATTTGGAGCATCCAATGCTGGCTGCTGTTGATGACCTCATCCAACAGGCTCGAGACATTCCCGTCTTTCTTGATAAACTGTTCGAGTTAGAACAACATGCAGCCAGTGCTCGAAGCTGGCTTCAGAAAGCAGCAGATGCATTCCTGCTTGACCCGTCTCATTCACTCATTAGTGTAAGTGATCTGTCTGTTTAGCTAACCTCTGTTTTTCCAAGTTTCTGCTGTTTAGTCGGGATGCCTGAAATTCAACATTTTTGAGAGTTGTCTGATTACTGAAGAACTACGTGGCAGCACTAAGTAAGTAAGTCAATTTGTGCAGCGTGCAATGTTGCCAAGAAAACCGCAGAATCAAAGATGTTATAACGATTGTTTTATAATAAGCACTTTGACCGATACTGAATGTTAATTTATAGATGAAGTAGGAATTTGGTATAACAGATTTTTTGAATGTTCTGGTGCCGATTATATCTGTTAATGTATAGAGATTGTATTAGATGTTGCGTCAGTGAAGTAGACTGTTAATAGTACGTCATATGGATGTTATTGTTGTAGGTGTTGTCGCCACATACGAATATTCCTGGTTTTGACCTGTCTGCCATTCCGAGCAATGTAACTGTCTTTTCTTATGTCATATATAGCAAAAATTTATTTTATAGTTTTAAATAATTAAATTGGATTGATAGGTTATTTTAGTTGTTGCAATAATCAAAGGAAATTGCTGTTTGCTATGTGACAAAATTATGCTCGAGTTTACTGTTATTTTTCAATGCTGTCAGATACTTATAAATAATATTACCCTCGGCTTTAGATCTGCCAAATTTCTTGCAGCTCTTTGTACTTTGCTAGGAAGGTCTTTTCAAAATGTAGTTTGAATTAATAGAATTAATTTAGTGTTAAAAAATAGTTTTTACCTCCGCCATGCACAAGATGAGTGGGTGATTGCAGCGTATGTTGTTTACCTATCTGGCATGATGTTGATGAATTGTGCTCATATAAGTAGGGCTACCTGAAATTGAGCCAGTTTGTTGTGACAGATTTCATGACGTCTGCATCATGTCACGACTAGCAAAGAATATTTTACTAACAGCCACATTTTGTTGAAATATTTTGAATTAGTATTTTTTCTAGAGCTGTCAAAACGTTAATTTTTTTAACACGTTAAAGCATTGTGTTAATTTTTGTTATGCATCCGTTAACGTGTTAATAATGCATCATTAATATTGCTGGGGGCGCTGAATTTGCAGGAACTGAAAATGATGACCCACAAAAAAACAATAAGTGGAAATTACAATACTTGGAAAATGATGGACCAATTTGCACCCTGTCATCTGAATATGATTATTATTTACAGTAGTGTTGGAATGGCTACAATATTTTGATTACTTGAATATTATTCAATCGTCAAATATTCATAGTTTGATGGAATATTGGAACTTCTATTTTACAGAATTTTGTAAATTTACGTATGTGCATTAATTTTTTAACACGCATTACTTTATCAACGCGTTGTTAATGCGTTAATTTGACAACTCCAATTTTTTCAGCTACAGCTGTTAAAAATTTTGTGTAAATTGATCATTATTTGACTGAGTAATGAGGGAAACACAAAGTGTGCATTTTTTATGAAACACCATGTGTAGTCGAGTGAGTCTTCTTGGACGATGGAGTTGCTAGCAATGTTGAATCTACGTCATCACAACAAGTTCAAGACAGAACAAGCCGGCACAACGTATTGCATCTGCCGGCGAGTCCGCTCTGGCAAGATGGTCCTCTGCCAACTTTGTCTCGATCTTTTCCACGGTTAGACATCCTTGCTGTAATTTGAGACATTGGCCTTAAAATGGGGTAAGGTAAAGGTGCCATACCCCACAAGGGGCATAGGTGGTGTGCTTATTTTTCTCTCTAAAGTCATTGAGCCTGTAGGTGTATAGACCACTCGGTCTGTGACGCATGCCCAATGCGACACCAGACCTGTGTTTATTTTCCCAGCTGCAGAGCATCACCGCCTTTTGACCGGTACTAAATTTTACTGCTTGGTGAACAGAGGCACACATATGTGAACAACTTACCCAAGGTCGTTCGTTACCTGGCAGTGCCCCGTCTCAGAGTCAAATCTGCAACCTCAGGGTTACAAGTTTGGCATGCTGTTGTTTCACCACCAAGGCACTGTTAAAATGGGGTGCCAAATCAAAAAGTCAAAAAGTTTTGAGGATCATTGGACACAAGGTCCCATTTATCCAGCTGTCACAGTGTGGTTTGTGGGCTTTTACACAACAGTCACGTGAGAAGAGTACTGTTGGAGTTAGATACTCATAAACTCTTATTTATGCCCGCAAACTTAATTTGCAGACAGGTGATAATAGGTGTGGTAAATATGCCATTTGAATGGTTCGTTATCATTCTTGATGCTTAGCATTACAGTAACATGACAACAATGATAAAAATTGTTCCGACATTTCATGTATTTTTTTACTTGTGTTAAAAATGTGTACTTCCACTGGAAGTTTACTTTCAGCGTAATATCTCTTAATACAGCTATTGGCTGCAGCATGTAATAGACATAAAGGTATTATTTAAGCTGACTTATATTACCCACAAGCAAATGATAATGGGCATGTTAGTCACACCATCGTGTCTTCTTTTCCAGAGTGATAATGTGAACTCTGATCTTTTATTTATTTCAGTTTATCAACCAGCACAAACAGCATGCATGACATTTGAGTAATGAACAACACACAGCGCACTAGAGATTTCTTCAAAATGATAGTGTGCTATATAAATGTTCACTTATTATTATTATTATTAATATGAGAATATACTGGCCAAATGGCCAACATGGGCTTATAAAAACTTCTTATGCATAGCCAAAAAATATATAAAATAAAGTCATACATAACAGCGACATAAAACACACGGGAACTACGTTGCGTTAAAACTGAAATTTAAAGACAACCTATGACTTGCCAAGTAAAGCATAAGATGCATCAAGAGATTGCAACCTAGTCTGAGTCTGTGTTTGCGTAGCGCAATGTGTGAAGTACGTGGAGCCATCAGCACCAAAGACCGTGTCAGCAGCAGCAGCCGACATGCCACCAGACCTCAACCAGCTCTACTTCTGTCCCAAGTGTGTCCGGTCCCGCCGTCCGTCCCTTGGACTCCTCTCAACACTGACGTCGTCTCTGCCTAGCCTCAAGGTGGCGTTGCCAGAGGCCGTGGCAGCAGAGAGCCTGTACCAGCGAGCAATGCACTGGCGTGATAACGTCGGTCAGATACTGCAGAGCGACGAGGTGCAAGCCGTGCAGATTGAACAAGCCGACATGAGCGTTATGAGTCGACTCGCTCGCAGCCCCGCCGGATACATTCTGCAGCGTGGTAGTGACTCCTTCGTGTCTCTACCTAGTTACTGCTTTCTCTCACTGCTTTCTTTGTAGAAGACTTCACACCAGATGGCTTGACAGTGTGCAGTAAGGTATTGGACTTGCATTCAAACAGTTATCGGTTGGATTCCTGTTTGGGTCGCTGTCATGCAGTTACTGCTTCCATGGATGACTTTGTATTTGGACAGGTAAACCATCTCAGTTTTTGATCAACCACTCAGTTCAACTCAGCCTTCTATCCCTCCATGAATCGAGTATCAGCTTGCATGGCTGGGGTTAAGCTAGGGTGCATTCACCTGTGTCAAGCAGCAGATAACACTGTGTGATCCCGTATGGCAGGTGTTGCTCCGTTGCTTCTAGATAGATTCTCATAAAGTGCTAAATACATCTTTAACTTTGCAGCTTGCGTTCTTACCATTTGTTATAGTTCCATCAATTAGTGATTGAGCAGTTTCTTTAAGCACTTATTATTACATGTTTTATGATCATATAACAGCTGAGTGTTGAATGGTAAAGTATTTTGTGTAGAAGCTGTTATGACTGGGCTGATTGCTGTTGTTCAGATCAACAATTTACAAAACATCATAAATTAGGCCAAGCTAGATGGATATGTTGAGTTGCATTGGCAGAACTGTGGATAAAACTTGGAGAATTATTGGCATCGAAAGCATGTCCGTAATTGAGAAGGTTGTAAATTTTGAGATTATTTGAACATGTTCATTTTTACAATGAGCTAATTGCATCTGACAGTATGTGATGATGGCAGTAAATGGAGGAGATATCTGAAAAGGATTTATTTGGAAGGTGCCAAGGAATATGAGAAGTTTAGGTTGAGAATTCATGGATTGGAATTGGTGGTGTCAGCTAATGATTGGGTCAATTTGCTAACCTAGAATGGCTGACCAAGATAGCCAGGAAAATAGTCACAAGACGTTGCTTATGTTGATGTAGACAACTTTGAGAGGTTGTATGCGACGTTGAATCGTCTGATGGTTGAGGGAGACCTACTGGAGGTGTCTCTGTCAGAAAAACTTCTCTTGCGTAACGTCCTGCGCACTTGTCGGCCTTCTGACTATGAACAGATTATCTTCGGCTTTCCGGTAAATTACATACGTTGTTCTTGTTAACATGTTTGAAACCGTTTCTGTTCTTCTTCATATTTTTCTCACAACAACTACATGTTATAAACATATTTTGCAGAAAATGTTACATTTTCGTACATATAATGTTATTAATTATTCTTTGTAGTGGTAGGATGGTAATCTCATTGTGCCATTGGATGGGCATCCCATTAGTAAAATTATTTTCTATTTTTTACTCCTCGCACGCTACGTTCCTAACGTAGCGAAGAGGAGTATATGAGATCAGTGTAATATTAAGGACTGACCGACTGACGACCGATTGATGACCGACCACTGTTCCTGGAAGTGCTTTACTGTAAGAACTTCAAACGGCCATATCTCCATAACGGTGCCAGATAGACGCATGGTCACAAATGGACCACCCATAGGAAGTCGACCGCCGCGAGTCGAATGGTCACGTGACCGATGACGTCATGTGACCCCAAAGGGTCAGGTTCGTGACCACGTTATCTTTGAGGCATCATATCTCCATAATGGTGCCAGATAGATGTGGAGACAATTTACAATAACGACTTCAACGTCAGTCACTATTAGTATAATATTAGTTCAGTCTCAAATTGACGCCGGCTCTCTAATAGAAGTTGTAAAGAACGAAAAAGCACTTAGAAGAATACAGGAGAAAACAGTGCATGCAAGGAATACATTAGATTGGTCACAATCTAATAATATTTTTGTTAAAACTATATTTTTGAATAGGGCTGTGCCAAATAGTAGATTTTGCTATTCGACCAAATAAGAATAACTGATGATATTATTCGGCCAAATACGGATAGTTGGTGCAAGTTCAAACACATGGCACGATGCCCTGGTTTTGTTGCATTGCGGAGAAAAGTTTCAAAATCGGACATTTCGTAATTTGTATTTATGTTAAATGAATGATACTAACAAAGATTGCTGACATTAACGAACCATAACAGTGGTTCGCAACAGATGTTTGATAGTGAGCAAACTCCCTGGTTAAGAGAATGCCATAAAGCATCACGTGGGCGTTATGCTGCTGAGACAGCAACTGTCTAAGGCTAAATGCGGGAACATCGAGTGGCGATGGTACAGTGCTTATTATTCGTATTCGGCCTGTTTTCGGTAATACTATTCGGCCGAATACGAATACACTATTCGGCTTACTATTCGGACCGAATAGAATACGAATAGAATATTCGGTACAGCCCTATTTTTGAATAACCCTGTAAAAGTCAGCCAACTAAATTAAAATTGCAAGTAGTGGTACTAGTTGTAGTACTGGTCATAGTAGTACTTGTAGTATCGCCAAAGAACTGGTTGGGTTTCTAACACACAGTTGTTAAGAGATTATTTGGGAAATTCTGATATGCTCATTTTACATTATATAATCGCCGTGGTTTATGTCATTCAGGAGGTCCTGCAAGATTTTTCTTCCGGTGGGCCAAAGAAACGTGTCAAACGACGAACGGCGGCAGCAGGTCAGTTGAAATGATGGTTTTTGGAATCATTATCACTTGAAGTATTTTTATGTGTTTGTAATGAATATAAAATATATACTATTTAATATACAAGTTACAGTATTCTAGCAGTCTCTTTCTAACTACATTGTTTAATGAGAAATTATCAGAATTATTTGTGTTTATTTGTGTATTTAAATTAAACTGTGTGACGGAAAGGTTCGGCTGAGAAGAAGACAGAGAAGGTACAGAAGAGGAGGAGAAGGCAACAACCAGCAGCGGGGAAGAAACAGGCTGCGGTCAGTTATGACAACGAAGAAATTTGCTCGGCTGAAACCTGCCTTAGGCCTTCAGGTACATGATTCTGTCTGTACCGGCTGCTTCTTGTATCAAAGAAAACGTGGAAAAGTACTAATATTTTGACAGTGGTTGGTTAGCCAGTGCATCTTTTTTTCAGTTATGAGTCCAAAATTGAGTTACGGCACTTGCCTCCATGTAGTTTGGCTGGTAATTAGAGTACCTACTACCCAGTATAAAATAAACATATACATGTTTACTCACTATGTTGTTAGCAACATTTTATGTATATTCCAATAAGATATGTGTCTTATACATGAAAATTGTGCTTAGCTTAATATTAAAATTTTTATTTTTAGCCAAACAACTATTGCAGTGGGGTAAAAAAAGATACACTCAGTTTAGTTACTAGATGTTGTTTTGAGTGTTTGTCATACGGAATATTCTTGATGCAACCGTACTGTGTCTCTTTGACTTCAGTGTGCTTGTCATGTATCAGAAATGGACGGTGGTAGTAATGGTTGTGACAGACATTGACAGGTGCAATTGATGAAAGCTGTGATAACAAGGCATTTGCTGCTTTCCATAGCACAGTACTTTTGTATCATCTTTCTCGGTCATCAGCCAGCGTTATGCGTTATTCTTGAAATAGTGCATGTTAGTTATGGTCAAGTGGTTAAATGGTATGGCTCTGCATTGGAATCTGTCTCAGTGCTACAGAGCAGCACCTGCCATATGGGATCAAACAGTGTTACCTGCCTGCTACCCAACACAGGTTAACGTGCTCTGCCATAACCCCAGCCAGGCAGACCAGTATTCGATTTACCTCGATTAACCTACCCTGGAGGGATGGAAGGCTGAGTTGATTTTGTTTAGTCTTTAGTCTTTGCTAAACCCCTGTATGATGATGATGCTGGTGATGCTGTGTGTGTACAGGTGACGCGGTACGGTGGGTGCAGTGTGACGTCTGTGAGCTCTGGTTCCACTTTCGCTGCATTGGCGTTGACAGCATCTCCGAGCATGAGGACTACATGTGCACCCGATGCACCGAGAAACGCTACACTTCACTCGTCACAACCGCCGCCAAACAACGTCCGACTGAACCGGCGGAGTTCGGCACCGAATCCGCATCGACCGACAGCAGCAGCGGCGACGAGGACTACGACGAAATGAGGGAATTCTACGCTGAACCTGTCGACAGCTATATCATCCGCTCCAACAAAAAGTCCCCGGCGGCGGGCGAACCGTCCCGCACACATACGTACTGATTATAAGAGTTTGTCATCTTGGACTGATGGACCCTTTCTTATGCGGCATGCTTCTAGTTGCAGCTGGCGAAGAAGCGGAGACAGTGTGGGTGCAAAAATATTTATATTTTATTTCATTACATATTGTATAATGTACACACGAGGAAAAAAGCATTGACATACGCTGAACAGTACCCGTGAGAATCAGAATAAAGGCATTGCAGTTTAACAGACTGGATGCAAACATTTTTTCAGCAAGATTTTGAAAGCGGACTAAAAACTGTAAACATATGTTTGATAGTGCAGTAAATCGAAAGGAAACCGGAAGCACCAGAATTTTTATAGGCCAATGCTGCATTATGTGTGTTATCCGACGGCCATCCAGCAGTCATGTACCAGCTTCTAACTCGAAAACAGGAAGGCATAGAAAAACCAGAATTGGCGTGAACGTTCCCTTCGGCAGAGTAATCTGCCATTCTTTGGCACGAGTTGAACGAGTTGGATCGTTGGCCGCATATTATGTTTGCACTGGGCCTACGTATTTGTCTGTTTGTCCTGTGACTGGGCAGGTGTTAACAGTCTGTTCTATCAGCCAACAATTGTACTTTACTTCACAGTATTTGTCGACACTTGCAGTTTTACTGAACTGTATAATCATATTGACTGTAGTTCAGGTAATATATTCATATGCGTTCAAAGGATGAAGATAGTCCCACTATCGGTACGAACGGTTGAGCTTTGGGACTCGAACTGATACTGCTTTATACGCCGTGGGCCAGTAAAATCTGTGGCACTTTATTTTTGTCCATATCTTTGCCAATTATTGACGATTTTTGAAATTCCTTCACTGACACACTTTGCAGACAGTGTGCATTAATGTGATTATTATACATCTCACCACACTGTAAATGCATCTCTACACTACCTTGTGAAATATAAATGTACGAAAAAACTATCAATATTAACAAACATTTAGGTAAATGAAAAAAACATTCCAGAGCAACATTGCGGTGAATGATTTGTGTGACACTAGTCTGTGCTAAACTTACACGATCTAGTGTCATATGGATCATTCACCACAATGTTGGTCTGAAGTGAATTCTTTCAATTTTAGCAAAATATTTGTTTGTTATAATCGTTATACGTGCATATTTCATTTATATTTCACAAGGTAGTGTAGAGACGCATTTACGATGTGGTGGGATATATAATAACTATGTTATTGCAAATTGTCCACAGAGTATGCCAGTGAAAGAATTATGAAAATCGGTCAATAATTGGCAAAGATATGGATAGAAGTAAGGTGCCACGTTTTTTGGCCCACCCTGTATATAGCTACATTTAGCTGGCCTACAGGCTCTACACTGTGTCCCAAAAAAACATCCCTGACATTTTCAGCTGTATCTTGAAAACCAATTAACAAATTTTAATAATTTTTGGCACAAATATTCCTGACACGACTTGCCATCAAATGATCGTTCAGTTTCCCACCTCACCCAATGTATGCTTCTGCACTATCTAGGGAAAGCAGATCAAGCGAAATGTGCATTAAAATAAACAGAAAACCTGGAAAAAACATCCCCAACATTATCGATCGTACCTTGAATATAGATTAGCAGATTTTAATAATAATTGGCAGAAATATTTATGACACAACTGGCTATGAAATAAGTGTTTTAGTTTTTACCTCACCCAACGTCTGCTTTTGCACTACCTGGGGAAAGCAGACCAGGCATAATACGTGTTAAAATGAATGGAAAAACGTCAATAAATTCTATCTGTCCTAATTTGTGGGCCCCAACAGCAGGTCTATTACAAGGTTTGACTGTCTTGCAGCAGTGTGTCTACCAGAAGAAGTTTAAGAATGTTTGTAACGTCAAGAAGTGACTGGTAGAGCCTGTATTGGTCAGG
>Ga0209367_1003497_pt1 | contig 21379 bp, 16 predicted proteins | sample WorMetLIZISLAND2_FD_187412 | JGI IMG/M metagenome (GOLD analysis project Ga0209367, IMG submission 187412) | Marine gutless worms symbiont microbial communities from Max Planck institute for Marine Microbiology, Germany - Olavius geniculatus... ...
ATCTTATACACAGCCAAAGTTATGACCGTTTAAATAATTGCTTAATTTTCCCCATAGGCGCCATTGTAATTTTTTCGATTTTTGCGAATAAATACGCTAAATATTAATTTCAAATTTTTTTACCCCCAAAAGGCACATCCGTGCGCAAGACAGCGTCGTTTGAGCCATCGCGCGCAAAAATCCGCCGAAGGGTCTGACCTGTAGGTGAGTTGAAGAAAAAAAAGGTATATGTACAGCTAGAAAAATTTTTGCGTATATTTCACCCATTTGCCGGTAAGCCCCCCTTAGAGGGATTTACATGAAATTTTGCATAAGGGGTCATCTCGCCGACATAATCAACCGTGCCAAATTTTATCTCAATCAGATCAGGGGTTTTGATTCTGTGGGGGGTCGAATTTTTGGCTTTCCCATAAGAAAGAGAAGTCGCCGTTAACACAGGGCTTGAACTATCGTTCAGCCTCAGCCTGTGATTTACAGAGTATATGGAGTAGGCAGTTGTTCGTGTATTGTTATTATTACTACTGTGCATGTGAATACAGAGTAGATGTGGAGGTGGTTGTCACGCCGTTCGCTCAGATTCTGCAAAGTCTACGCACCGTGCGCGACAACTACATCAGCATCATCAGCCGCCATTCGCCAGCCGAGTAATAACTTGCGTCTAACGTCGCCTATGCGTTTAAATATTTCATTCGGTAAATTAACCCGGCTATGGCCGTTCGCTTGGGACATGCAGGTTAAATATCTGCACGCAATATTATGCCCATAAAACGTTGTCGCAAACAGCACTTAAGCCGCGTACAGAGCGAATGGAATGAACTGCGCAGAACTGAACTGAACTGCATTTAGTTCAGTTTCGTCGCTTTTTACGCGCTTCAACTTTCCGACCATTTTGCTACAGCAGTACTACACTGTGTCTCAAAAAAACATCCCGGACCTTTTCGATTGTAACTTGAAGTAGAATTATTAGATTGTAATAATTTTTGGTGAGAGTATTTTTGAGACAACTTGCCATTAAATAAATGTTTAATTTCCCACTCCCACTCAAAATCTGTTTGTGCACTACCTGGGGAAAACAGAACCAACAAAATATTGCTTTTTTACCCAATGAAGTATTATTGATTAATCTAAATAACGCACAAAAACATATTTTGTTAATTTTTTGACACTTTCGTTGACATTTTATCTAATTGTTTTGTCTTTCAACTGCCTACAGCTTGAAATATGGGCGCATTGTGCGAACACAAGCATGGAGATGCTTTCCACATTCATTGACAGCAGTATCGATATGCGTGTAATATGTCTCAAAGAGAAATTAGTAGTACTAGTAGTAATAGTTTAGTGGTAGCAATAGCAGTATTCAGCAGTCGTTGTCAAAATGTTAACGCTTGTGGTTGCGGCGAATGGTGACGTTGCATAGTAGAGCACCATGCTAGTCACACAGTGTGGCACTGTCACTGTAAAAGCCGCATGACATATGTCGCTGTACGTAGATACGTATAGTATTATCATCACACAACTGCCGTTGGCTGCTGTAACGTTGTCAATGCACTGTATAGTGGAGGTGATGATAATCGTGGTGGTGGGCGCTCGCTGATGGAGGACACTATGAGTTACCGCTGCACCACAGAGACCCCAGCAGCCAACCCTCAGCGTCCGCAGCAACATCATCCCGCATCTTCTACTTGCAGTGAGCATCATAATTATGATACTGCTTTACGATCTTGCTTTGTGTGAAGAACCGGAATATAATGTTGCATAAAAGTGATCCGCTTAGTGACTGAATGATCTAGTAAAGGTTTATGCACTGACAGCGCCGATATAGGAGGGGCCATTAAACCGACAGCTTGCGCTTCCATATCATTATGGTCATGGCCTTAGCACTTTTGACGTGTTATTGCCATAAACGGCTAAATATACGTCACGCTATTTTTAAAGGTTATAGCAGAAAACTACAGTTTTAATTTGGCACTGGTACTTTAGTAGAAAATTTGTTTAAAGAACCGCTTTATTTGCAAAAGAAATGCAGTGAATGTCCAACAGAGATATTCTGCTAGACTCTAAAAACGGCACCGGCAGATACACAATTATTCGGTCGACTCTTCTAATTACATGCTGTTGAAAAGTATTAATAATTAATACGTTAAAAGAATGTGTACAGTTCTTCATAGTAACCCGCGGCACAGCTACGAAGCACAGCTACCAGTTATTACACGTTACACATTGTTACCTGCCACCCGAAATCGGCGAAAGCGTTCAACGTTAACTTCAGCCAAGTAGCCGGTACTTGATTTACTTACTCTGGAAAGATGGAAGGCTGACTCTGGTGTTGGTTAATACCTAACTGGTTTACCTGTCTTCATACAGTCCGTCACCCATTCAGGTAATAATCAGTACCAGTTGATAGCGACCTAGCCGAGAGTCAAACTCACCTTTTGCACTGCTGCTCATATTCTTGGTGAAGCTCTTAATCATTGGTTATTGCAGGCGATCTGTCAACTCGACTAGCCATTCAGACGCTTGAAGAGATGGAGTGGTGTTTAGAGCAGCTGGAACAAATGCAAACTCACCGATCTGTCGCCGACATGGCGACAAACAAAGTATGTTAAACTATCGATTTTTTCGGTGCCTAATTTATAAATTTTCGACAATTTCTGTGTTTTATGTTATGCATTGAATGCGAGTGATATTTGATATCGCGTTAGGAAAACGTTTAGTTATACCTCCCGCCGTTTGTACTCACTATTCAGACGAAATTTTTAAAACTACGTACTGACTATAGACATTGTGGACATAAATATAAATTATTCCTATACCAGGTTGCAGATCCAACACCAGACATAACTTTTTTCACTTACTGTACAGGAAGAATATGGAATAACTTGCCAGCTGACAATACTGACTTATTCTAATTTAAATAGTTTCAAACGATTTATTACTCCCACATTCTTGGCTAGTTATTGCAAAGTATATTTTTTCTAGTAGACCTATTGTTGCATTGTGTTATCAGTGACATTCACTGATGTACTGTTATTTTATTGCGGCATGTTAGTGGCTGCGGCCCTTTGTCATTAAATGAAATAAGTAAATGAAATAAAATTGCTGAGAGAATTGACGGCATTTGCTAGTGAAATGGTTTTTGCAGCACTGAAATTATTTTTAGATAGTAGCTGGATTTGTTTTGATTAACAGCTTGTTTTATAGAGAAATCGTAAATTGATCCTTGGCTGTGTGAATAGTCAGCGCTTACAGTATAACGATTGGGTACAAAGTCATGTTTACATGAAATTCGTTAAAAAGCGTGTGTGGTGTTGATGAAATGTTTATGTTTACAGTTCAGAAAAATGCTCAGTCGAGAGTTGAGTCAGCTGTCCGAGATGAGCGAGTGCGGAAACGAAATATCCGAATACATTTACAGCACTTTTCTCGGTAAGCTGTTCAGAACTAACAAGATTTTGAGACAGGTAGACTTTTTGTACTGACTGTAACTGGCAGCTGGCATCATCCAGTCATTTTCATTGTTATCTGACGGACGTGAAATATAATGTAGTCGATAGCAACGAACGACTACTTTAAAAACAATGTTGCAGTTGCATTATTCACTAGTGGCTGTTATTACTGAATCTACATGCAGTTTAGGCTTGCGTGTATTATTTGATAGACACGCAGGGCGACTTACAGCTGCACGTGGTAAACATCGACGACTTGGACGATGCGGGTGCAAGTCGGTTTCAGAGTCGTCAGAACAGCTCGGCTGGACCGCCGTCCGTCGCTTCGTCGGTCACATTCGACGTCAGTTTGAGGGCCGCTGCTGAACTTGCGATGCTTGAGCCCGGCCCAGGTCAACACGACCCACGCATCGATGAGGTGATCATCAGCGGATTTTGTGATGTCATTTAGTAGCAGACATGTATAACTTACTTGCTACTGTTTGCGTAACTATTTTGACTTGCCTTCCTTTGACTTCATGCCCTGGCGACGAAGACGTGGTCGACGCGTGCTGGAAGTGGCAGCTCAACTGTTGTACAGCAAATCCACATCTGTTCCTGTCGCGCGTCTGTCTGTTTGCTTTGATCAGTGATAGTCCCACTATGTCAGAGCAGTCTTTTTGGATGTTGTCGATCCACTTTTTTCTAGGTCGTTTTTTTGGTCCCTCGATTTGTCCATACAACTACAGCAGTATAGGTCTATTCGAGTAGCTTTCCTCGCTCGTCGATGAAGCAGATAGTTAAGTTGTGTAACTACATTACTTTGTAATACTTAGTCGCAACGTTGACTGTGCTTACTGTCGTATCAACGATGAGTACATAAAGCCAAACTGTCGATATTCGGCAGCAAAAAAAATAAATAAGCGAATAGCGCCGGTTTTTGTTTCGTGAATGTAAAACGATGCAAATGTTGGTGTGTGGCGTTTTTCGCTGCCAGTGTCTTCAGCTGTTGGACGTCTGGGGTCCTGACATCTTTCACATAGCTGACGTCACCAACAACTCGCCTCTCACAACCATCGTCTACACCATATTGAAGGTAAAACGCTAGGTGACGAGTTATTTCTTGATGTTCATTTCAAATATCGCAGTATAAGCTAGCCAGTCTAGTTTTTTTCCATTAGGTCGGAGACTCGAAATCGACAATATCGGTAAAACTGTACTTAAGTCACATACAGTCATTTAGCTAACAAATCTGAAAGATGACGGAGAAAAATGTACGCCGTATCAACTGGATACGTTTAGTTACTTAAAAGTTTAAACTTAAAATCGGACAGTTAAATTTACAATTAAGTTTTTGCGGAGCCATTAAAAGCGAAATCTTAAGTGAAAAAAGGTGGAGCAAAAGAGCGGAAGTTAAAGAAATCTTGCTGAGATTTTGGCGCCGTTCGCAAATATCTGCATCTGACCGACTTGCGCCAATGATAAGCAGTAGTGTTTCTTGTTTTGTCACGTTTGCAGGACATGGATGCAATCCGTATGCTGAAATTGGTGCCGACGACGCTTGTCGTTTACCTGACGCTGCTGGAAAGTCACTATCCCTGTTCTAATCCTTATCACAACAATATTCATGCCGCCGACGTTACGCAATCAGTCAACGTGTTACTTCGGCGTCCCGCTCTGCAGGTTGGCCTAATGCTGTAAAAATTCATCGAAGATGCAAATTTCTTGAAACTAATCGTTCTTGATAGACCATTTTACACCGTTCTTGTTTAAACGTTTCAAAACCACGTTTCTAAACATGACGTTAATGTAACATAGGTGTTTGTCTCTTACCATTATATTGTTATCGACCCCCTTTCTATTTCTGATGAAAATATGTTAATTTTTTTTAAATTTCAGAATGTGTTTACTGAACTGGAGCAAATAGCCATTATATTTGCGGCAGCGATTCACGACGTCGACCACCCTGGTGTCACCAGTCAGTATCTTATTAACTCGGGTAGGTAGGCCTATTCTACGTTTATTTTCTATTGACTTTTCTTATTATTTTCTATTTGCGGTGAAGGCAAATAACCCTGATTTTACAAATTTACCATTACTGGCGACAGAAATAGAGGTTTTGTGCACATTGTCGCAACTTGTAAGCCACGTCTCATGAATTTTTTGACTCGCGGTGTATTTTTATTTTTCACCACTATTATTTTCTCAAGCAAAAAAACGTCGCTGTAGTTTTGAGTTTTGTTTTAATCACACTGAACATGATGTGAAGTACAAATATGTCGCATTATAAAATTGCTTATAATGTTGTATGTACATCTGTACGTCCAATCTTGTGCCGTTTTTTGGTATCGCGAGGCAAATAAACGTTTTCTTTTGTTATCAATTTTTTCATGCTTTTGTTTTGCCCCTTCTAAATTGTTTAAAGTATAGGCTACAGTTTAAATACACAGGCAGTGAGCATTATGGTTTTCAGGCAGGCTTCCAATTAAATTGCATCATAAAAATTGTGCTGCTATTTGCTGTGCTTATTTAAAAAAATAAATATTATGATGTTGATAATGATGACGATGATGATATGGTCATGTGGTGCGATCTAGGTTTTGAGTTGGCGCTGATGTACAACGATCAGTCGGTATTAGAGAACCATCATCTTGCGGTCGCCTTCAAACTGCTGCAGGCTGATGGAGCCGACATATTTCACAGCTTGTCAGTCAAGTCATATCAGACGCTACGCCGAATTGTCATCGAAATGGTATTTGGTCGCAAAACAACATTGCAGGCTACAGCACTCTGTATATAATTCATAGTTTATCAGTCTTATAGTAAGAAGCACGTGGTGTATGCCGATCGAACTAATTAAGGCTTAGACCTCCGGATAGACCTTAGACCTAAACTTTGACCCGAGTTCTTGATAGTGGCAGTGGCAGTTGAAGCACAATTCAACCACGTAATGAAAGTGAAACTAGCAACACGAATCTGCTCAGTTTTTCCATGACAAAAAATTAGCGGAAGAGTAAGAGCAATTATAAGCCTACTGTCAAACATCTTAACTCTCTCTTCTTCACCCCACTCGTGCATTGTGGTGTGTCGTTCTTGGCGCCTGCAGCGCCTCCACCTTTTTGTCCCCCGCTGCTTATTTTCTGCGGGGGCGTCCATGACTGTTAGATGGCAATCGTACGTACTTTTCTGCTGACAAGCCCAGAATCGATCGTGTTAAATGCAGACACTAAGGCTCAGTAGCAAGGGACGCGCTGGCTGCGTGTGACGATGAACTGCCACTTGTGACACCTTGCAATGAAGTGCGCCAAGAATACAATGTAAAGTGCTCTTGAAACAAACTGTGCTGCTTCAGCCTGTCTCACTGCGAACGAACTAATTTTCTCGTTTACTTGCGAACAGCGCATAATGTCGTTGTGATCTACGAGCGCGTAGTCTAGGTGCTTGTGTGGATGGTGTAGTGCTGACGCATGGTCGCGATCAACAAAGTTGCTCTACGTGGGGTTCGGTTAGTACCGCCATGGGTGCAGTGGCGTAGCCAAGGGAAGTCCAGAGAGTCTAGCCCCCCTCCAATCCTCCAGAAAAAAAACATAAACATACGTTTAAACTGCATGATTTTGGCCAATTTGGTCAGTTTAAAATAATTAAAATCGTTGCCACCAGATCTCATTTTAAAAGCTAAAATGCACCAAATTCGATTTCAGCTGCGGCTCCGCCCAAGACTCCGCTGGAGGAGCTCACAGCGCTCTCCAGACCCCCTACCTGGATTTTAGGGGGTCCTACTTCTAAGGGAGGGTAGGGGAGAGGAGGAGAGGGAAAGAGGGGAGGACAGGGAAAAGAAGGAAGGAAGTAAAAGAGGAAGGAGAAAGGGAAGGGATGGACAAATTGGGAAAGAAAAAGGAGAGAAAGGGAGACGAAGCCCCCAATTGAAATTTCTGGCTACGCCAATGCATGGGTGGGTCTGTAAACAGTTAAACCATCTCTGTATATAACCAGCTACCCAGGCCAATTCAGCCTAGCCAACCTTTCATGGACAGCGCAGTTAATATCAACGAAAGATAGAGCGTACACAGACACACTGTGCGATGCAGTAGTTATGAATCCGTGGTCTCTAAGTGTAAACTGGTGTCTGACCGAAGGCTAAGGTGATAGATGTTAGCGCTATCCTTGAGCCTCGTAGTTCTGGGAGCCTACATTTTACGTGTGCGGTACAGGTGCTTGCGACGGACATGACAAAGCACATGGGACTGGTCGCTCAGCTGAAGACAATGGTCGAGACAAAACGCGTTGCTGGATCCGGCGTTCTGTGCATTGAGAACTACGCAGACAGAGTTCAGGTTGATAAATAACAGCATACGTACGGCCTCTCGTATCACCAATTATGTACTGAATACTCGCCGAGACGATCGCCTCGTGTATTCACTACAGGCGATCGGTCGCCGCGATTATGCAAATGAGCACCAGTCACAGCGCAACGTTTGGCGGGAATATATGTATTGTGTTATTACGCTAGTGATGACGTCACACTGTTTACGTTGAAAATGGAGCCCGTCGATGATAACGCCGATGCTAGTTGGTGGAATTAGTTAAAAGACATCCGATTCCGATAGGGTACTGTAGAAAACTGATCACCAGCTTTGAGTTGCAGCTTTAAAGTTGTAGACGATTATCGCGGCGACTGTCGCCTCGTGTAAACACGGCATTACGCGTAGATCAGATCATTAAACATATCGCTTTTCTTGCTTGCGCAACGCATGCATAAATTATGTCGTTACGTTTACAGCATCGTTATCAAAAATAAGTTATATACTAAATAAAGAAATTTTGTAAGATGAAAAATATACTTTTGCTCGCCATATACTTTAATAATTATATTGTCTGCGGTAGACTAATATTGAGTTTTCGTACGTCTTCAAAGAAATTTTTCGGAGTTGTTGGACTGTAGATATAGCGGACAGAGAACTGTGTGACGGAAAATGAACAACAAACCAGTGTACGAGTGCAGCATGGATGTGAATGCTAATCCGTGTTTAAAATTGTTCAGCATCTCTGGCGGGCTGCGGCGGCGGGTGACTATTTGCTGCAGGTATTGAAGACGTTGGTGCACTGCGCTGACCTGAGCAACCCGACCAAGCCGCTCTATCTCTACCGCCAGTGGACAGAACGCATCATGCAAGAGTTCTTTCGTCAGGGCGACCTGGAGCGCGAACAAGGACTTGAGATCAGTCCCATGTGTGACCGGAACAACGCGTCCGTCGAACAGTCACAGGTCCGCAATGCACTGCCGGGTCTCATCGTGCCTGAATGTTACTGCAGGCAAATATGCTTCAAATGCGTAGTGGTCTAATCGGTATTTTTTCAAGGGGGAGGGGAGGGCAGTGTCACTTGCTCTGTGCATCTCAAAATATAACATGCTTTATAGTTTATAGTATGAAACGAAACAGATCACCATTTTCGACAAAATAGTATCAACTCGAATTAATTCTAAGACGCTGTTTACGACCACTGAGAGTGTGATTAAGTGTACTCTACTTTATACGCATTGCCATTCTAGGAAATGGAAATCCACATTGGCGACTGAAACGCATCAAGTAGGCTAGCAGTTGTTCTTACGTAAATATGATTAGAAACTTATTGTTTCGGGTTTTATACTGATGTGGTCTCGACTTACGATTCTGTATGTTTTTGGTGCGAAAACAATGTGAACGGGATTTTTAATAAAAAATCTTAATACGTTAAAAAGTTTGAAAAAAGCAAATGTATTGTTTTACTGTGATGCGTTTAGTTAAGGGGAATACTGACGTAGACGACTGCATCGTAACAGACGTACTGCATATTTGGTCGTTAAGTAGTCGACAGCTACATAACTTCAGCGGTTATCATCGATGCACGGTATTCTATTAATTCGTTCTTGCTGCGCAGATATCGTCGTTGTAGGTATCATGCTTTATGGCAGGTTGGCTTTATGGACTACATCATACACCCGCTGTGGGAGACCTGGTCCGAGCTGGTTCACCCTGACTGCTGTGACATCCTTGCGCATTTTGAGACAAACCGAGACTGGTTCAACTCACGCGCTCAGCAGCAGCAGCAGCAGCATCACGTGCCGCTAGCGGCGCGTCTCAGCAAGGATGTCGTCAAGGAGGAGAACGAAGATGAAGACTCCGTCGTTGAAGACGCCGACGAACGAACATTCGTACAATTACACTAGCGCAGAGCTGTGTGAAAACGTTTCGCGAAAACGAAATCGAAACTAATAACTTTAAAGCAAACAGTAGCTGCAGCTCATAAATTTATTCAGAACGTTTGATGGCCGGAGACTATAATTTCCAAGTACCAGTCCGACCAAACAGTCAGTCGAATTTCTGCTTTATTGTACGATAGCTAATAATTTTCAAAAACATTCACAACTACATCCATAAATAGTTATCAGGTACAGCAGTCTTAGCAGAAAAATGACTCTGTTTTTTGGGATGTTAATTTAGACCTACAACATATTCTACAAGTAACAGGCGTCGCCGAAATACATTTTAGCACACGACTATATCAGATTCAGCGGGAACTTAATAGCTGCCAATGTTTTTTTTGCGAATTTGCGACTGTGATGAGCAGGTATATTTGCATGAAAAACGCGTCTTTGTTCTTAACTTACTGAGCAGTAAAGTACAACGTCGACTGACATCGACCGATACATAAAACAAGACGGCGGTTTCCGAAACCGGAAGTAGTTAGTTATGTCGGTCGATGTTATGCTTTATTTCTTTAAGCCAAACGATTTAAAAACATACGGTTTGTACCGGAATTAAGTGCCAGTCTGTCTCAGAATCCGAGTTATAACTAAAATCTGCTTCCAATTAGACAGCCGCTGTTTTAAATTTTGATATTTTGTTACTTATTCATTTATTGTATAAAATAAAACATTGACAATTTTCTGCAGTGATTTATATTTGATTTGTTGTCACCATATGTCCATTGTTTACCTTTTTGTCCAAATCGCTCCCCAAGTACTACATTTATCTGTCAAATTTAATTGTTCGCGGTGTTTTAAAACCTAGACAAACACTTGTTTTATAACGTTTTTAACTAGCTATGCAATAGCAGTCGGCGTCTCAGCCAGCAAGTTCCTAGCGTTTATACCTAAAACAAGAAACCCAGCTATCGCTAGGAAAAGCCCGGCGTCCGACTTCCAGTCACAGAGAAAGCGATTAGTCAGAGGTGACACAGGTCCATGAACGCTATGTTAACAAAACGCCGTCTCGAAAGCTACAATTAACGCTAGTATAACACACGTCCCACGCAGTGGCACGCGGTCGTCTCACCAGACGATATAAACACCCACAGCGTAAATAACTCCAGAAATATCGGACACAAGTTTCGCAAATTTTTCTCAAAATAAAAATGCCTTGTTAGAAAAGACGCGCTACAGCCTGTACCGTTTCTGTTGCAATACTGACCTTTAAAGGTCATCCAAGGTCAATGATTTTCATGTCATTTAAAAACCAATATGCGACTTTCTATTAGTTCTTAATTAGTGGCTTTAGTCCTATCTCTCCCCGTTTTCGAAATGCGGCCATCTATAGTTTGAAACTTTTCATTAAAAACTGCGGCCAAACCGCTGCAGATGAAGACATGGTTACTACTGACAGCCTACAGGAAGTTGCCACCGCCCTATCCGACGGTACCATCTCCGACTTACCGTTTAGCCACAATACCACAAAATTGGCATACCACAGTGCCTTACGACCCTTCATGGTCAACCAAGGTCAATAATTTTCGTGTAGGTCTAGTCTGAAAGGGCGTATGCCATTGCCTATTAGTAACCTGGGCCTTATCTCTAACCGTTTCTGAGATATGGCCACTTTTCCGTTGAATTTCCTACTCCCCGTCTATTCAACCCTCAGTTCGAAAGTGTTTCCCTTGTACTACGTACGTGACTGAAATTTTGCATGCACGAGTTTCACACGCATGCCTAATTATTTGTGCCAAATTTTTCCCCATGCTCTAAAGCTTAGCCACAATACATCCGTTACAGGCAGGCAGACAGACAGACAGACAGACGCACATACGACAACCTATGCCAATAGTTCGACCCTTACTTAAGTAAGAAACTTATCAGCTAAAAATTTAATATAATACATTATGACTTTTTTAGTAACTATGCTCACATGACTGGCCCATGCAGACTACCACGCTCAGTTACTTATTTACACATTTGCTTACATATTTACCTACTTACTTATTTACTTGGCTAATCACAGTCTAACTATAGTCGATGCATATAACTGGGCACAGACGCGTTTGTCGCGGTTTACAACTCAACACAACGAAGCCGGCGAATACCTCTATAAGTTTTATATCGCCAAAAACTAGAGTTTATGGGCTGCATTATTGTCGCTAACAGTGTAGCTCTATCTTTTTCTCGCTTTCACGTAGTTGCGTCCTAAAGCCATGCGAACAAATCCAGTCAAATCGACGCAGAAAACAGATTTTGGCATTAAAATGGCATCTCAGTGTCATTCAAGATCAAGCATTTTAGGGTCGTTGGAAAGCCAATAAACTACTTCACGTCGCAGTATAGAAAACTAATGTTGGCAGACAGACAGACGGACATTGCTCTGGCATAGCTAGTTATTATTTAGTAACTTCCACTGCCAATTTCGGTTGTTTTTAAATATTTTTTTTACAAATAAATTCGCAACTTGCCAGTATCAATAACTTTCTATGTTTTTTTGAAAAAAACTACATTTTTTGCCAAAAGTATTTTAACTGTTGTATAAAGGGAAAGTAGGCAAGTTGACAACGCTGCTTGCAGCATAAGTCAAACTCGTGACCAGAAACGATTTACGACCTCGGAAGTGGCAGCTGATTGACAAGAGCTAATTATACCATCCATTAGACCCACGGTGCAGCACGCAGACACACCACCGCCCCAATTAAGCACACTAGGTCTTTGCCCGTTGCTCGTATTGTACTACTTATTTTCACCACGCTGAGGGTAGGAGGCTGAGTTGACCCGAACACACAATAGGCAAGCAATCTGCTATCGAGGGGTGACGGCTTTGCAGTCGAGTCCCACGAGAAGATTTACACGGCGCAAAGTCGCCTTTCTTCTTTCGGTGGACGCCAGCAACAGTATCGTCACGCAAAGTTTAACCAGATAGTTCACCGACGACAGGTGCCTTGTGGGCGTTCTTCGCTATCGAGGGGTGACTGCGGGACGAGAGGGGGAGGCGTGAGCGACACGCGGTGCGACAGCCTATAACTATGACACATCGGTCGGTAGCCAGTATACTGCGTCTGCCTGGCCTGCGGCCGTTGGTGGACTTGTCAATGACGCCCAATTCTGGGCGTGCGTGCGAAGGCTTCAGTGCGCGGTGTGCAGCGGCCAGTGTCCTGTAGCTCTGCGTGTAGTTGTCGTCAGTAGTTGTCTTTTTACAGAGAGTCTCGATCCGGCTCAAGTCGACACGCGCAAACCAGCGGCAGCTGCCTGCACCGAGCGACCACAGTTGCGGTGAGTGAAAGCATCATTTGCGATTTTTTTCAATTACTATTTTTCCTACATAGCTAATCACCGATAACCTTGCTACTGAACTCGAATCGCTGCGTCTGTACGATATTTTCACTGTACCTTACCTTACATTTGTCCGTCCTCGGACGTGAGGAATAAAAGGCCCACGATTAAACAAAGTTTTTGACTTTTGAAAGCGTTGAAAGCTGACCATGGCGGCGTTTTAAAGTCGTTGACGGTTTGGCGGGTAGCTTAACTTTCGGATGCTGCTGGAAGCGTGGATCTAAGCTGGAGTTTGTAGATTGTAGATCATTCCCTCTTGGCTATTTGCTTGTTAATTGCTAATATATAGTGGATTGCAGTTTTCGCCGGCTGGTGCTATTGGCAGCAGATGTCATCACGACCACGAGGCCAGAAAGGTACAGAAAGGTCAAGGCAAAGAATTTGATCTTAAAGTTAAGGTCGAGGTCAAGGCTGAAGCCGACTATCACTTACTGCAGATTTTAAGTTTTAAGTTTAAAGTTAAAGTTACCGTAATTTCAAGTTTCACTTGAGTTAATTCTAAGTTAAGATGATCCTGCCATTTAATATATTCTCTGAGCATCTGATCCGTTATAAGCTGTTGAAGTAAGCCCATACTGTTTTATGCAGAAAGTTTACAGATAACTGTTTACGTATAAAAATCATAGGCTCGTCGATATACCTGTTGCTAGTGATGGCTTTTTCGCTATTCTTGCACGTTCTGTTTTTAATGCGGAAATGTTAAGAGTCAACAATATGCAAATAGTGACTGGCGTCGAGGTCATCATTGAAATTTTTTTGCCAGAGGTTCGTAAAATGTTTTTTGAGGTCGACAACTGAGGGAAACATTTTACGAACCAAAGGCAAAAATTTCAGTTATAATCGATGACGCCAGTCACTATTTGTTTTGTTATCTCACTCAAAACCAGAACCAAAAAATTTCAACAAAAATCATTTGAACAAAAAGCTGTGACGACTACAATGTTGGCCGCTCGGGCAACATTTAACATGTTGCCGCGCGGGCTACGTTGCGTACTGATGAGTGACACAAAACGCGATTTGGACCAATCGCGTGCAGGTATATTGAGCTGAGGTATAACAGTAATATTATTAGTGTAATAATTAATGCAAGAGAAGCTGCGTTGTTAGTCCACGTGGGTAGGCATAGCTGTAAACTTATGTTCCAGGTTGTATTTGTGTAATTTTTTTTACGTAAGGCCTATTTGCGAAATAATGGACTTCGTCGTTGATCGTCTATTTTACTTAGTTATGGCTCGGTTTTGTGCTCTTACTGCCTGTTTGCTTTGAAGCGCTCGTTAAAATTTTTTCCGTTCTCGTACAGTATCGCGTTGCGTCGTATCGTATCATATCGTATGATCGACTGTTGTTGCGTAGTGTGACAACAGCCAGTGCGCGGCCAACACACCTGGGCCTACAGCACCGCGCGCATACGTGCCGTGTGGCTCGCCGACTCACTTTTGATCCGTTTCTACGTCCGTCGCGCGGTCGGTGGTACCGGTACGATGTCTGGTGACGCCAGCAGCATGGCGACACCGTCAATGAATGGTGGTGCAGCAGCTGGACACGCATCACTTGGAATACAGGCTGAGTGTATGTCAGCGTCGACCACCGGCAGCACCGGTTACCTCGATCCTACCACCATGCTCAGTGTCAACGGCGTCTCCCTGGAAGACTCCAACGAAAGCTCCTCCGTGTCTGACGACGAGGTAAGCCTGCGTGCACCGTGTCTCAAAATTACTGCACATAATCGGTTTTTTGGAATTTCGTCAATTTTTCGCCAACTTTGATAATTTTTGGCACAGAAATGGCAAAAAGCTAAAAATTATGCAAAGTGCAACCATTTTCCATCTCATTTGCTTCGCGCTAACGCACTATGCCGCGTTAGAAGCAGATGTTTCACGTTGCTGTATAACGCTGTAATTATTACTATCAGCCTGCTCACATTTGCATCATCAATTCACCAGGCCCTTAACCCGGTCTACTACAGCGCCAACTTCAAAGAGTCTCTGTATGGAGGTCTCAGATTTGGGTGTTTTTTTTTCATAACGCATTATTATTCTATTAACGTCACGTGAGCTTTGTTCAAATTACTTGGGTTACTTTACTTTTGACGTATATCCGCAAACAGTACCTGAGTTATGTCATAAAATTAAGATTAAGATACCTCCACTGTTGGCTCTTTATTCTTTGCTGAACATGTTGCGAATATGGTGTCAGTTTGTCTGTCGTCAGTCGCGTGATAAATAATTTGGACTTTTGTGAGTTTTGTTATATCGACTGTTTGCTGATTGTCTGTTCGGTTTTGTTGGGATATAAAAATAACGGTTTTCGCAAAAACGGTCAGAGGAAAAAAAGGTTCATCATGTTGAAGTGATGACGATTTACTTTCGCGGAAAATGTTTCAGGCTATATTGATGGCGTCATTGCGTATACGCAGTATTCAGTACCCTGACTTGAATCGTTTATTGCACTAAAATATGAGAAATACAACGTGATTGGTTGACACGTCAGAACCAGTTGGGTATTTACGTTCGTTAGGCAGTGTTGGATAGAAACGGGATAGTTCTACGACTTTATATTTACTTGAGTAGAATTAGTGGCTACTTTGTCCAACACTGACGCTAATGACGTCCAGCATTAGCACGTGTATTTTCAATACATTTGCTGGAAGTTTGCTGGACGTTTGCTGGATCGTGTAAACACCCTGTAAGCCGCGTGCACGATCAATAATTAACTCGCCGACTGCCATTGTTTTGCGGCGAGGTCGCATCAATGCCCATTGACAGCGTGCACGCACAGCAAGCGGTGACTTAGACAAATGTGGATCAGCGTCAAGCCCTGTTTACATCGACCGCGCCAGACTGTGCCCCGCCTAACGGAAGTCGATTCAACGCACGCCACCACTGTGTGCAGGTTTCACCACAGGTGGCCAGATCATCGAGCGGTTGTACTCTTGTGTGCTTCGGATAGCTTTCTGACCGAGTCATTTTCACAGCACAATATCATCAGTATTGTTGACTGTTTCTGAAAGTATTTACATTCGTTGGCAAAATTAATATAGGTAAAACGGCAAAGTAATTGATAACGCTGCTTGCATGAGACAAACTTGTGACCAGAAGCACTATACGATGTCAGCTGATTGGCATGAGGTAATGTAATAATACCGCAGCGCACTATGCGGCCATTTCCGACACGAAAATAACTCTGCTGTGTCGACTGTATGCTGTTTGGTATGTAAAGTTTAGGCCAGCTTGCATGTAGCCTAATCTACAAATTCTAATTATTCGCAAACATGGATGTTGAACTTAATCATTATTGTGGCGGGATATTTATATAATTGCAGTGTTAAAATTATTATAGAGTCCGTCGATCGTATCACAGGTGTTATAGGGTCAGCTCAGAACTAGTGAAGGCGATGAGACGAGTATAAGTCAACGCTTGATTTAGCGGCGTGTAATGCACCTAGTCGGCGGCGTCCATTTATGTCGGCAGCATGCTGGCCCCGAGCTGTGTCAACTTTGACAAGACAATTGCGTTAAGGTCGTAGCGGCGACCGTGGCAGCGCTCTTTTATCGTACAGCGATGTCTCCGGGTAACACATCCATATCACACGCCAGTGATACACCACGGCCAGACCTACTGAACCTTTTCTGTTGGGCTAACTTATGTAAAAATAGAAAATAACATAACTCCAGGTCGTATTTAACTATTGATACAACAGTTATTTTTTGCTCGATTTGTTCGATTACGACGGGAGTTTGCCGTTACATTTCGTGTAGTTTAGATTTAAAGGTAAAATGCAAAGTTTTGATGTCTGGGTTTTCTTGCCAATCGCGATTTTTGTAGTGAAACTGTGCTCGTAATATTAAAATTCGTAAGAATAAACATATTTACTTTTACACGAAGTTTTTTGCTTTGGTTTGTTGGTGACGCTGCCTGCATGATTGCTGAAAAAAGTTATGAATTAAAAGATTTTTATAAATAATTGTAACTGTAAGGAGTGACGCAATGAGCACATGGTTAAACTTTTGTTGACAATCCAAATCATGCTTCCTGTCCGATTTTTTTGAAGGAACGGCTGCGTTACGTCCATTGTATTCGGCGTAATCTTTAATTGTAAGTTACGTGTGCTATTTAATTTCTTCATTTCGCCAGGTGCCAGCACCATACTCGGCAAAGGTTTGAGGTTTCTGATTGCTTTAAGTTTGCGTCGTATTGCCCAAATTCCATTACGCCAACTTTGCGACAAAGTCCGACAAAGCCGCGAACTTGTCGCTGACTTTGTCGCGAACATCTCGACATGGTTCGTGTCCACGACTTTCCCCGCGGGGAAGTTTCGGTAAAAGTCGGCGTAATGGAAGTTGGACTTATGCTGTTGACGCTGATTTTGACGGTGGCGTCGTTTCGAGTGACGCAAATCCAACGGTCGATACAGCAGCAGCAGCCAGCGGCTGCTATGTCTGTCATTCGGTCTTTTTCATCGCTTCCTCTGTTGTCTTTAAGCCGTGACCGATTGTCACGGTTCGTTGACCCGTTGTTTGACGGCACGCTGTAGGCAAGTTGAAACAACACCAGCTACATACAGTACATACAGTAGTAGGTTTACGGGGATAGCTGCCGTAAACAGTGCACACGGTCTGTTGGTCGTGCTGTTAGTTTTATTCGTTACTACTGTTAGCAGTTTTAGCACGTTTTTTTATTGCCGTCGAACAATAGCTATAAGGAGACACAAAGACAATTCTAAAAGTGGATTGGGCTGTTCGTTAGTATAAATTTTGTTTAGTCTGACGTCTAAAATACTTCACAAATGAATAACATTTAAATTGCATTTGCATTGCTTGCTTTTATATGATTTTCATTTAAAAACTGGTACCAAAAAGTTATTTTTCAAAAGTGGGTATTTCTTTTTATGAGTATAATTTATCACGGACAGGATATACAGTTGTTATTTTAAAATGCATATTTGTGCATCGGTTTTTGCGTATTTGTTCTGAATGACAACATTTAACTAAAACATTTTAAGCAAAAAATACGCATTTGCCACATGTACACACTTTTTGCAACAATATTAATTTTTTTTGTATGACACGTAAGTGAGTTGTTTGCTGCTGCCACTAACAGTCGAATATAGGCCTAGTGTAATTATGCTTTCCTACGCTGACGCAGAACAATCGTTTATTTTGCATAATTCTATACAAAGACTGAAGTATTTGAGATGCAGTAGCATCTATACCTGTGTGCACCTGCATTGTCGGAATAATCGACCGAGTGAGCAAGAAACTCAACGTTCGTCTGCGTTGAGTTGCGTGACATGATCCGGCGTACGGTTGTTCAGATCGAGAGCCATTCGTTTTCCCTCGGCGTCTTGCGTCTCCGGCGTCTAAACTCACGTATATGTCGATTGATTTTCGCGCGGGTGCGGCGCTGTACCTGATATGCGACGAACGCCGATGTATAGGCCGTGCAGGTGAGCGGCGCGTCGTTCTGTTCTGTGTTCTGTTGTCGTACGAACGGACATCGATCGACGCCCATGCACTGTTCGCGCGGTGCTGGAACCGTAGGGTGCATATCGGGTGCGGTTTATACGCCTTCCGTCTCATTGCTCGCGTCATCAGTTACTGTCCTCTATAAGTATCATCGTTATTACTGATATTGTCGAATTTTCCCGACCGACAGTTCTCCGTTAAGCTCGACTTCCACTACTTAGACTCGTTGGGCGACAAGTCCTACACCAGCCTTGTACCGGACATGTCAGTATAATGTGAATTTGTGCTATACGTTCTATTTTTGTGTTATTAACTGTTCGACTGGCAAAGTTTAAACTCTACTCGCGTTAATTTGTACAGCATGTTTTACAATGAATTTACAAGTTTTGCGCAGAACAAGTCGTTGTGATCTGCTGTGGGCCTCGATTTATTGAAATTTGTCATAAAGCTGCTTGCTTGTCGTTAAAGTGCTGCGTAACATATACACGACTAATCGAAGTAAGTGTAGTTTGGTCATCATAATGATTATTATGGCGCCATTATCACAGCAAATGGAGATTATGGGGCGGACATAAAGGCTAGAATAGGACTTGCAAAGAACGTCTTTATCTAAACTAACGGCTATCTGCAGAGCAAGGCGATTACGACATCAACTAAAATTCGCCTCCTGAGAGCCCTGGTGTGGCCTGTAGCTACATAATGGAGTGGAAAGTTGGACCTACAACAAGAAAAAATGGAGACGATGGAAACGAGCATTTGAAGCCATAGGGTAGAGACGGGTGCTACGAATATCATGGACAATATAAAACTAGTGATGAAGTACTGCAAGAAGTAAACCTGCGTGTAGTATTTGTTGCCCAACAAGTCCACAAAAATCGGAGTAGTGGAGGTTGGGCTTAACAGGAAACTGTCAAGGAAAACTCAATAATAACAGTAATAATGACGATACTTAGCACAGTGTTTATGATGCCGTTCTCAACTTCTCACTGTTATTGCGAGAGCTTGTCGTTAAATTTGTCTACTAAAAACGTCATCGAGTGTCGACCGATTGTCAAATAAAATACAGAATGGGCCAAAAAGTGACACTCTTATAGTATTGAGTTTTCTCTTTTGTTAGATGCATTATATTTGCAATTTTTAAACGCGACTGCTATGCTATAGATTGTATTAGCTATGATAAAAAAGTCTGTATCTCTTAACTGTTTGTTGGCGTGTCCGCCACACTCTACGATTGTATAAAACAGTGTAAACTCAGATCACGAAATTTTTACTTTTGGCTTTTACAAAAACTCCAGCCTTTTGTGACAATTTCATGACGCTGCGTAAATGGATTTCCTTCGAACGAGAATGCCAAACAGGTTACCCACTACGAAATCGTTATTTTACCGTTATCGACTCGTCTAGCGTGAAGACGGTTGCAGATGGGCACAGCCATGCTGCTTATCATGCTGCTTGTCAGCACTGCTGACGAACCTATAAAAATACCAACATCTATGACCTTAAACGACCTTAAACTGCAAAGTAAAGGGTTTTGGTGAACTTCGCGCGATTTTTATGCTGCGGCGCACATTGGTTAACAACGTCGTTGTTTGTCTGCTGATGAAAACTAGATGTGTTTTTTTGCGAATAAAAAAATTGTAATTTCATCACGATGTTTATTGTTTGGTTTGACTAACGATGAACGCAGTTTGATTCACAATCTGCGCGTGGGAAAAACACTGGAATACAGAAAAGATTTTAAAAGTTTTCAAACAAATGAACACATTTACAGTGAATGGGTAATGGCAAATGTTGAAGCTGTTGTGTTATTTTGCAGTTTATGTGGCATTGTATTGCTGGTTTTTACCTCAAAAGCAATCCGCTTCAATGTCTTCAGCCAATAGAGCTGGCGCAGAAGCGGAGTAATGTGATGGAACTTAGACGAAGAAAAGATTAACCGAGCGGCGGCGTTCATTAGTGTGATTGTCGGAGAATTTATTATCATTAGGTGCAAAGGATTTTGTCGCCAAAAATGTCATTTTTTGTTCGTCGAATAATGCAAATTTCGTTAAAATTTGCCACTAATCTTGAATTTTGCCAGGTTTTCGTCATCCAAAATCAAAAGTTTTTTAGCAGTGTATAGCTGTAAAGCTGTAACTGTTGTTAATTTATTTTACGAATTTCTGCCAAAACAGTTTTAAGGCTTATGGTTTCCACGTTTTTGCTTGTTAAAAAGTGCAATTTTAATAGATTTCGTCAAATTTCGTCAAAAATCTATATTTTCGTCACGACCGCCAGTTTTCGTCACTGCGTCAGTTTTTCGTCAAAAACGAAATTCTTTGGAGCTTAATCATCCTCAGTATAGCTTAAACTAGCTTTTTGTACTTTGATGCTTTAGTTTTGTTTTGTAAAGGTGAGAACGTTGTTTGTGAGCGGTTTGCCGATGGACGCAAGACCCAGAGAGCTTCATCTTCTATTCCGAGCCTACAAGGTGCACAACGTTGTCAGGCCGACACAACCTTAATTAGACAATGATCTTGAACAAATTTAGTTATTTACTTTAGCATATGCTTTTTCGTCGTAAAAGCTCAGTTTTTAGCATAAAATGGTTTTGCGACTATTAAAGATGTACACGTGAGCGTTTTTAGTTGCTTCGTTTGTGTACGTTAGCTCATCGTTGCCGTAACAAACAAAAACACAAAATACTGAAAATAGGTTCTGTAGTTTACAAATAACTAGAAATTTGGGGCAAAGCCCAACGTGAGTCCGCCCGGCGCCCTAAGTCCGACTGGGGGAAATTAGAGGGGGGAGAATTTCCCCGGCATCAAAGTCACGTGGCCCGAACTCAAATGCATTGGCATACGCCGAACGCGCTTCGTCGACTTAGGGTAGGTCAACATTAGCGCTTATAACTTGGTTCGTAGTGGACGGAATTTCACAAA
>Ga0209367_1003498_pt1 | contig 21379 bp, 13 predicted proteins | sample WorMetLIZISLAND2_FD_187412 | JGI IMG/M metagenome (GOLD analysis project Ga0209367, IMG submission 187412) | Marine gutless worms symbiont microbial communities from Max Planck institute for Marine Microbiology, Germany - Olavius geniculatus... ...
TGCTGCACCTTCAAATTTTTACACGCGCTAGAGAATGACCCAAGTCTTACTAGCGCACCCCCATAGGGGACTGGGCCCCCTTTACTATTTTTTTCAAAGGAAGGTCAAAAATTGGCTTAAAATGCAATAAAGGAGCGCTTATAACTTCGGAGTTAGGGGTGTAGCCCAACGAAACTTTGCCACTTGACGCGGCTCTAGGTTGGGGGTGTTAACGCAAGAACAACTTTTGGGGGTACTGCCCCCTTACAATTTGGGAGGGCAAAAAACGTTCAAAAATTGGTGCGATTTACGACAACTTTTGAGTTTGAGTGCAAATATTTCTGGAACCGATAAAGATAGCGACAAAATCTAAACAGTGTTGATGAGCACGATCCCTTCGGCCTTGAACAAAAGATTTTGTGAAATTCCGTCCACTATGAACAAAGTTATAGGCGCTCATGTTGACCTACCCTAAGTTGACAATGCGCGTTTGGCATATGCCAATGCATTTGAGTTCGGGCCACGTGACTTTGATGCCGGGAAAATTTTACCCCCCCCTATAATTTCCCCCAATTGGACTTACGGCGCCGGGCGGACTCACGTTGGGCTTTGCCCAAATTTCTAGTTCTTTTTTTGTTTTATACTGGTTTTTTACATAGGCTACTTGTCAGCTATAGAATGTTTAATTTTCAAAAATGACAGTGAAAATTAATTGAAATGGACAGGTCAGGCGGGACCTGGCCTTGATTTGTAGCAGAAAACAGACAGAGCGAGCAAAGGGGGTTTCTGTGTTGTTACAGATTGCAGCGCAGATCTGTCGGCAAGGTGGTCTTGTCAAGCTGCCTGGCAAAGCAGTGCTCGACGATCACCAGGACAACTTTGCCATCGTCTTTGCTGCTATGGGCGTAAGCACCTCACTTCATTACTCATTGCTAGTGCTGCTCCATTGCTTCATTTTGGATTTTAATTAATCAGTCGTAGCAGCATTTTCTGATATTAGAAAAGTTGCTTTTCCAGACAAACGTGGCATCCAGTGTCTTCTGTCTCTCTGACTGATAATGTGCTATTGCCAAAAGTATTTTACCACATTCTTTGATGAACCGTGGTTTAGTTATAACTCAATTCTGCTTTACATGTATTATTAGTATAGTATAGTATAGTATATTTTTGCAGCAAACACATTTTTAAAGCAGTCCTGAGAGTAAGGTACCAACAGCTGCTTTAGCCTACATTTACTGTAGCAGCAAAAGTAATCCCTACTCAAATAAAAATATTACTCTAAACAATTTAGAAGTACTTTACTTTCTCATAGGAAGTGTGTTTATGCCTGTACAGACTGCTGGTTGATGGTGCCAAGTCAGTTGTGTATTACCAAGCTTTCAAACTTTTGGTCAAAGGACGATTTGGTAGGCCTGCCATCAGTGCCATGGCTTTCTGGGCTGAAGAGTTATTTTTATTATATGGAGGTTAAATCAGTAAAAAAAGAGATTGATTATAGTTAAAACGGTGAAAGATATTCAGTGTGATCACTATGTTGGCAAAAGTAATTCACCACATTCTTTGATGAATCGTTGTTTAGGTAATCTAGCGTTGTATCGGGTCTGGCTGTTTCCTTAGGTTAATATGGAAACGGCTCGCTTCTTCAAGCAAGACTTTGAAGAGAACGGATCGATGGAGAATGTCTGCCTATTCTTAAACCTGGCCAACGATCCAACGTATGTGAATTTGGAAAGATTCATTTGCTGTATCATGATGATAGCAAACCATTAGAACAAGACAATTAGTCCGTCATACAACAGATACATACATTAAAAAATTCTAGATATTCGACTAAAGGCTCACTCCATTACGGAATTCATTATCTTCAAAACGGCCCCCGCTGACTAGCGCGCTTTGCGCCAAGCACGATGTGGCATTGCATCACCTGATGATTCGTCTACAAATAAGGTAAGCGAGCATAAACGAATCGTAATCAACACTACGTTATAAAAAAAAATAAATGCTCAGCAGTTTAATATTGATTACACGTTAATTGAAGCGATGAACGAACAATATGGTGGTCGTTCAGCTGCGGGCAGATCGCAATGCATGCTAGTCAGGAGGGTCCGTTTTGAAGACGTTTGGTTTTTTTTAACTTTGGCTGGCGGCGCTGCCCGTGTGTATCATACAGAAAGGGCTTGATAGTCTAAGATGTGTATGTACAATGCAACTGAACTGAACGGAACTTGGGACACTTTGCAAACTGAACGGCTAGTATGAGCGGCACGGCTGTTCAGTTTTGTTGCTGTGCAGATGCAAAGCAAAGCAGCTAACAAAGCAATCAATGACCGGTCCACAGAAAGCATAAAAATCCAATCCTTTGTAGCATTTATGTGTCGGAAAGCCATCATTTACAATGAACGCAATTTACACACATTGCAAATGGGGTACTCCTGAATAGCTCGTAAGGTTATAAGTGGAGGACTGGGGAATCACGAGAGAAAGTTGGGATGACCAGGGGAAAACCGGATGGACGTCGTCAGACGAGATTTGAAGGACGTGGACACTCGCTGCAGGGAAGAAGCCAAAGAACTGGCGACAGACAGAACAGAATGGTGTCAACGTGTGGCCAAATGCATCCACTAGGATGAGAGTTAAACCACAGTGCTAAGATAAAGTAAAAAAATAGTTTCTTTCTTAACCGTTGATGCTGTTTTGCAATCTGCGTGCATTTTGTAATCTGTGCCTGTGTGTGCAGAATCGAGCGTATTATAACTCCGCGCATTGCGCTGACGACTGCCGAGTTCATGGCATACCAGTGTGAGAAACACGTCCTTGTCATTATGACAGACATGAGTTCGTACGCAGAGGCCCTGCGTGAGGTGTGTGCATGCCATATATTCTGCGTTATCATGTTGAACAGCACTCCGAAATACTGTTTGTAGGGATCGTCGAACATGCATTTTTGTTGATTATTATTCAAGTTTTAATTGTTACATTAGTGATTGAAGTCACGCCTATAAAAAGCATTGTGAGGTTGATACAGTGATGAGCATTCGAAAGACAACCACCAGAAAATGTGAACTGTGCTACAAAATGGTTTTCGGTGTTTACTGAAAATAGAAAATGTGCTGGGCTGGTGTGTGGTCAAGTTAAGAAACCGGAGTTTGTGGTTGGCTATCGCTGAAATTGGAACTATTAAATGGGTTTAGCAGTTTTAAGATTAGAAGGGCATCAGATTGATGAATATTAATCCCTTTTATGTTAACCGAATGCACTGAACGGAACACTTGTTTGGGACATTTTTCCTGCTTTAATGTAGGCCAGCAGTCTCATGCCCCGGAATATATTATATGGATGAATATGATGCGGCATACAAAGTGTCAGAACTGGACTGCCGGTTGTCCAAGTGGTAGTGAACTAGCAGTAAGTTAGTTCAGGGAGTTCGGTTCACTTTGCGAAGTGTCTAGAGTAAGTTTGGTACTTTTTACATTTCTTTAGACTATACGTGGCTTGGTAGTGGTAATGTAATGGTAGGGTGTCGGGTGTACGATTGTGCAGGGTGTCTACAAATCCAGCCTAACAAATTTCCAGGACACATTTAACAAACTTCCAGTAGACTTTTTACATTAATCGAGCCTCTTAAGCATTACAATTACGTGCACAATGAAATGACAAGCCGCAAAATATTAACGCATATATGAGTATGAATTTTGAAATGTCTGCAACTGAGCATGTGATAAAGAGCTGCGGCCAACGCTCATCACTGTGCCATCCTTCCTGCTTATTAAATGATAATTACACGGCAAGTTATAAAAGTTTTCCAGGAGCACCAATAAGATTCCAGGAGTTCCAGGAGTTGTAGACACCCTGTTGTGAGACTGTGGGTTTGTTTCCCTGTCGGGTCGCTATCGAGTGGTTACTACTTGGATGTGCGACTGTCCACGGATGCGTACGTAAACCATCTCAGTGTATGACCAGCACCGAGGTCACCTTCTTCCGTATCTTTCGGGGTAGGTAAAATAAGTACCGTCATGTCTGGCTGAGTTTAGGGACAGGCACGGTCACCTCTCTCAGGTGGCACGTAACACTGTGTGGTTCCATATGGCACCTGATGCTCCATAGCTCTACGATGCGTTTCCCATACAGAGCTATACATGGCGTTTAACCTTTAACGGTGAGAGGTTGATGTTGGTGTAGGTATCAGCGGCTCGTGAGGAAGTGCCTGGTCGACGTGGCTTCCCGGGCTACATGTACACGGATCTGGCAACCATCTATGAGCGTGCCGGCCGTGTGGAGGGTCGCAGTGGGTCAATCACTCAGATCCCCATTCTCACGATGCCCAACGATGGTAAGCATGCTGCTTCGTGAACCATTTTACATGTACGTTGCTCCTACTTTCAGTTTGTTATAATAATAATAGTCTGACTTGTATGTGCTAAAAGAAAGACTTCGGTGGCGCTGGCAGACAGAAGTAGTCGCTGAGGTTAAATGTCTGATGGAAGATGTGTGTTAGCACGTTCTGTTAGTTACACTCAGAACTTATTCTAAATTTCGATTTTTGTGTAGTTTGCTGAGGTCATAGCAGAAAACAAATACCTCAAGATCGTCATTTGTCATATTAGCCTTGATGTGACTTTGCAATTGGTTGATTGTGTTGCTGTTAATGATTGCTGTTTGGATTCGACTGTTTTTGATTTTATAATTTCTATACCCAATTAGCTATGACACTGTGTGCTGAGATGCTGGTTGATTGCGGAAGCTGGCATATCATACTGCATGCCTGCCTGTGTCTATGTGTCGTAGATATAACGCATCCGATTCCTGACTTGACCGGTTACATCACCGAAGGACAAGTCTACGTTGACCGACAGCTTCATAACAGACAGGTCAAATTGTCTTTTTTGCATTTGCTGTTGTGTAGGAGCTCATCGTAGCATACAACTCAAATTAACAGCCAGCACCGTTGACCGACTAGAACTCACCTTTTCTGCTTTAGCAGTGGCCACAGGCATTGCTAGTACCCATCATACCTGCCCACGGAGGGACGGCTAGGCTGAGTTTGCTTGTGTGGTCTTGTTAAATAAAAGGGGGTATTTTCATGAATGGTCAACCGAGCTGTTTGTAGAGGCGGTTGATGTTAGCACTGCAATATGCTGCTGCCAAACTAAAGATACCTTGCTAGGTACAAAAGTGAATAATAATAATAATAATCTGACTTGTAAAGTGCCAGTATGTGCTAAAAGAAAGATCATTAAACAGAAAGCTACAGTGTTATCGTATTTGTTACTAATAATTAAGAGAAATAATAAGTATTATTAATAGTATTGTGGCTGATGTGTGCAGATTTACCCGCCGATCAACGTTCTACCGTCTCTGTCTCGACTGATGAAGTCCGCCATTGGCGAGGGCATGACGCGAGATGACCACGCTGATGTCTCGAACCAGCTGGTATATTTCTACCTTAAATTGGTCTTTGTTTCAGTCCGTTTCATGTTTCTCAGCAGAGCAAGGGTGGCTGTACGCTGTCAGATTGAGATACTCAGGTGGGTCGATAGGATTGTTTACTAATGTGCTTCAGGAACTACAACAAATCTGACGTTGAAACTTCCCGTAGTTAGGCTGACCGTGCTGCAGCGTTGATGCCAATCCTGTTATTGCTTTGAATTGTTTGAAGTAAACTGATATGGTAAAAATTGCTAAATTTTTCCAGACATATATGCTCCTAATACAAACAGTCAAATTAGCAGAATGGCATGGTTATAGTTCAATTCAAGCATTGGTTGCCTATTGTCTGTTCCAGTTTTGCAGTGACATAGGACACTAACCAGACAGCTGTACAGGCAGTGTCTGTAATGAAGCCTACTACGTGGTAACTGGGTGTTGCGTATCAATGTGTAGTATGCGTGCTATGCTATCGGCAAAGATGTGCAAGCTATGAAGGCAGTTGTTGGCGAGGAAGCCTTGACCCCTGATGACCTTTTGTACCTTGAATTCCTGCTCAAGTTTGAGAAGAATTTCATCACACAAGGTGACCAGCACATGATCAGTTTGGCTTTGCTCGTAGTTGCATGCAACTGTAAATTTCTTTTCACTTTCGTTGTTCATATATTTGTCAGCCATAATGCATTCTGATAAATTCTTGGTTATCCTACGTCTGCCTCCTGCAATTAGATACCAATTTTATGTAATATCTGCATTAAGTGCCCCTAGCTAGAATGCAGTAATCTCTGCTTTGGCATTATATATGCTTAGCATCAGCATTTAGCCCTTTGTTGTTTTTTTCTGATATAGTATTGATTTTTCAGCGATTTAGCTTTTTCACTGCATTGTAACAAGTTGTCCATTAGTGGCCCATTTCTTTCATATATGTTCACAATATCCACTGGCCAAATCACTGTAAATTTGAAAAACGCAGTGTGTTCAAGATCTTGTCACATTCTAAATGCATCGTTAGTTACTACTAGCTTTTGAATACTAAAAGTTATGTTGTAACTCACTTATTCTTAAGTTAGTTCATAAGGTAGTGTAGCAATGTATTTGGCATCTGGGATTTTTCAGGATGGCTTAATCACAGATTTACTCATCAGTTGAAGAATTTTACAAATAGGTCAGTATTGGCTGACATTTTGACAAAGTTATGCTTTTATTGGGCCACTTTGTGCATGGGATAATTTGCTTTTGAGCACCGCATAGCGAGTCATTTTCTGTGGTGGATTCAGGTCCGTATGAAAACCGTACAATCTTTGAGACGCTGGACATTGGATGGCAGCTGTTGAGAATCTTCCCGAAGGAGATGTTAAAGAGAATCTCTCACGAGAGGCTTGCGAAGTATTACCCACGTGACGGCCAGCGAACCTAAATATCCAAACACATGAACTGTTAAACACTGGTGTCTGATAACACATAACCGGATATGATGAAACTGCTGGCTTGTTTTTCTGGTTTCCTGGAATGTGCGGAAAATGGAAAGTTGGTTTCGTTTTTGATTACCAAAGCATCCCAAATTTTCAATTCCATTCAGTTGGTTTTCCATTTCATTTACAGAATCGCCTGATCGGCTGTCTTTAAGTATTGTGGTCAACAAGTGAAGTAGAAACTAACATATTAGATCTTTAAAGCAACTACAAAAAAATTGATCCATGCCAATTACGAACCAAAACTGCAGTTTTTTTAACAAAACAAAACCCATGACTATTCAAAATCAAAAATTGCAGTTATTTTAAAAACTGACGAAAACTCAGCTGATCTTTGAAAACCATTCCACAGACCTCTACCGGTTTTTTCCTTTGCATTACTGCAACACCATGTGGTACTAATTTATCTGTGCTAGCTGGCACGTGTTTGAATCAGTTTTTTAGCTGTCTTATAGATGTACATATTTATATGAAGTATTCTATTGGCATGTATGTCGTAGGCTTACACTGGACATTCCAATGTCATTGTGTTATGATACGTAGACGTCTGTCGGTGATGTACATGTAGATAGGCCTGCATATTGTTTGTTGTGCTCACAGCTCAAGATGTCAAACATCCAGGTTGATTATTCATTGTAAAATTATTGCAAAGATCCCTGTTCAAACTGGTGCAGTTGTATCTGTCAGCGTTCCTGACAGCTTGCGAAATTGAAACCAGTTCACTGTAGTTGACTGAATTGCAAATTACATCGCCAATTACCAGTACATTTCAATCTCTGCTCCCATATGTCTTAAAATTAACCTGGAGCAGCGCTGGCAGAATATGCCAGTTGAACATAATCAGTCTGTATGGTAGGCAGGAGAGACGGAAACGTGAGGAACTGACCCCAAAATTGGGAAATACCAGGGTAAACATCTGGTCGGGGAATGTATCCATTGTTGTTGTCATGTTTGGGCCAACACCAGTATTCAGTATCATAGTATTAGCAGAAGAATTGGATGGTGCATTTTTGTGACACAGTGGATTGCGTTGTTATCCTGTTACCATATTGTCGATATATTTCATTATTGCTGTTAGCATCCTGTTTCTGTTATCATAAACCACTTTCTATCTTTTTTAAGTCCCCTGTCCTCCAATAGACAGCATTATGAGGTCTGTCTGGAGGATAACAGGGAGATTATTAGAACTGCCATTATCAGTACGTATGCACAATTATAATTGGCAGTTCTTAGAATTTTAGGTTTAGGTCGTTTTTTTGTTTTGTGTGCCATAAAGGTTAAACTTTCTGTGAAGGTTAAACTTTTTGTTTCGTTATTATGTGTACGTGCAATTTTGCCTGCAAAGACTGTCCTCGAAATGACCTATACTGTGTTGGGCGGGATGTTAAACCCTACTCACTCACTATCTTTTTAAATTTATAAACTAAATTGCACCATTTATTTTATGATTTGTTGACATTTTGGTGGATGGATCATAAAAGCAGTGCACATGAAGATAAACGAGATAAATAACTGAGGGATATTGTCAACTTTATTGTCTCTTGCGACAATTTGTTGCCATAGTGGGGAACTGAAGATGGCAACAGTAATAGCCCGAATGTAAGCAAATCGGCAAATAGTTGGCAATTAGATGAACATTAGCTGACTAGTTACTGTTTCAACCTGAGTTTGTCTTTCTGTCGTACAGTGCGTGTTGTGCAATAGTGCTTGTTGATGAACACTGTTAGCAGTGCCGTCTGTGCAATAGCTGGATGTACCATGCAGAAACTAGGAGCTAGCCTATTAGCGAATTGTCTCTGCTTTTATGTGTGTGTGTGTGTGTTAGCACCAATAGCTTAAACTGATGTGTTGTAAACAGAATTTGATGTTTTATGACTGCACGAATAAATTTTCAATTTCCATGGCAATCTCGATGTCTTGGTTGGCATCTTATTATGAAACGGGTTATTTAGACGTGGATGGCGGAGATAACAAAGAAATAACAGACAGATTTAACTGATGATTGTCGTGTACCACTACAACTAGCAATAGTCACACAGATCCCTGGATCACCCTGGTTGGTTAAAAGGGTTAAGAAAGGAATCTGCAGCTGTTACACTGCTCCACCGGAATGACGTTAACCCCACCGCACCTCAGCCAGTGCATCTGGTACTCTATATATTATTTACCTACCGCAGAGGGATGGAAGGCCATCTGGACCTTGATGGTTGGTTGTATGGTTTACTTGCACATCCAAGTACTACCAAAAACCCGTGACTTTGCAATTAATTGTAAGCCTGACACCTCACCTTTAGGCCATCAAGTTTCTTTAGTTTAAACGTTACACTCATGCTTAGGTGATACAAGCTGTGGTCAAACAGATGTTGAACCTATAGGCACTGACAGTGACAGCAGCATCAGTAAAATCAGTCTGGCAGTAAGCTGACTATGCTGTTTATGCAGTGATTACAATCAGGGAAGTCACGGAAATTCGAAGACCTCTACTCAGAAATGAGTGAGCGAGTACGGTTTAACATCCCGCCCGTCACAATATAGGTCATTTTGGTGACAACCTTTCCAGGCAGAATGTACACACGCACACATTAATGAAACAGTAAGTTTAACCTTTTACAGAAACACAAAAAACGAGTTAAACCTAGAATTGTAAGAACTCCATTATACGCATGCATATGTAATAAACAATAGTGATAGTTGTAATAATCTGCCCTGTTATCCTCCAAACAGTCATTAATTTCAGAATACTGTCTATTGAAGGACACGGGGGTCTACTCAAAAATCACGAAGTTATTGAAATTATTGACAACTATAATATGTCGCCTCAGAATGAATAGCTGGAATAACTCGAGATTATTTCGATCTCAGCATTTGTTTCACTGTCATCATGACAATAATGACAGTCAGAACTGACTACACATCATACAATGTTCACAATACAAGTAGCATTTGTCGAGTACTATGAACAGACCTCTACTCAGAAATGAGTGAGTGAGTACGGTTTAACGTCCCGCCCGTCACAATATTTTGGTGACAACCTTTCCAGGCAGAATGTACACACGCACACAGTAATGAAACAGTAAGTTTAACCTTTACAGAAACACAAAAAACGAGTTAAACCTAGAATTGTAAGAACTCCATTATACGCGTGCATATGTAATAAACAATAGTGGTAGTTGTAATAATCTGCCCTGTTATCCTCCAAACAGTCATTAATTTCAGAATACTATCTATTGAAGGACACGGGGGTCTACTCAGAAATCATGAAGTTATTGAAATTACTGACAACTATAATATGTCACCTCAGAATGAATAGCTGGAATAACTCGAGATTATTTCAATCTCAGCATTTGTTTCACTGTCATCATGACAATAATGACAGTCAGAACTGACTACACATCATACAATGTTCACAATACAAGTAGCATTTGTCGAGTACTATGAACAGTGCGTAGCATCGCAGCATGACAAAGACGCGATGCATGTGTATGTATTTGCAAAAATTGACAAAAACACCTAAAACAATATACAAAATCTGCCAATCACCACAAGAAGCTGTGAACTTGTGCTATGTGAATACAGGGAATGTTGAACGGCTTGCAGCATAGATGTAAATAAAGACTGCAAATAGATTACGATAACAAAAACACTGTGGAAAGGAGTATTTCCAGGCACCCCCACTAGCACTGGAAACAAAAGTAACAACTAGAAAAGCAGTCAGAGACCGCAGACCTCCACCACCACCATGTTGTTCGCCAGGTGGCAGCACCATATTCGGTTTGGCAGCGGTTTCCCTTATGCCCCATTGAAAGCAACGTTAACGAAAATTTCAAAGTGATCCAGAATCCAGGATTCCTTCCGGATCACCCCCAAAATTGAATCACTTGTAGTTTTTGCCATTCCCAACATTCTCTGAAAATTTCAGAAAGATCCATAACTTTTTGAGTTATCTTGCTAACACATAGACAGACACACAAACAGACAAAGTCTGGCAAAAACATAACCTCCTTGGCGGAGGTAATAAAAATCAAACAAACTAAAAATGCAAAAAATACCCAAACAATAACAACGAAAATACCAAAAACTACACAAACATAATTTTAACTTATAAAATATTCACACATGCAACACAAAGTTTTAGGTTAGGTTCCTTGACGCCATCTAACCAGGAAACAGATCAAGCCTATTCTACAGCGAAAGAACTAATGAAAAAGAACAAAGAATGGTTTGAAATTGCAATGCATAAATGAACAATTCAAAATACGAAGAAACAAGACAATGTTCGTACAAACACAGAGTCTGTCCAATGCATCTCGATAGCTTACAGCATATGTCCATATAAATGAAAAATCACGAGCTGCATAGACTAGTGGCAAAATTAAAAAGTTTAATTTCAAATCAGACCATGCACCTCAAGGATAATAAGGTCATGACTTTGACCTTTTGGGGTCACGTGACATCATCGATCACATGACCATTTGAATCGCAGTGGTCGACTTCCTATGGGTGGTTCACTGTGACTGTGGATCTATCTGGCACCGTTATGGAGATATGGCGCCTCAAACGTTGGATGCACGCACGGACGCTCAAGTGATTTTATACCATTGCATTGGACAGACAATAAACACAAGAACCGTTGTGTAACATTGCGACATTAAACAAATTTCATTCGACTCTAATCGGTCGGTCACGCTGTACATCATCATTAATGTAAGTTAAAACACAGTAAAATGTGGGACAAGAAAAAACAACGCTATTTGGCACATGGGACTTTTCGTTATGTAAGCTGAACATCTGAAGTCTTTCAACAAAACAATGACAACTACAGTACAACAGATTAATGGCCAGTTGTACCATGGGGAGACAGACGTAGCAGTCTATTTACAGCTTGGATGCCGTGTCTGCAGCTTAAAAAACTGAACAGCAATAGAACCAGACAATAAGTACCAAAATGTCTGCATTCCCTGTCAACAATTTAAAGGTCAATAAATAAGCACTACAACATCAGCTATAGCAACAAACAACACATATGATGTACAAAAGGTGACATTCTTGAAATTCCACGGCAATATACAGGGTGATGCCAAGCTCATTAAAAGACTGCTATGTTGTCAGTCTCGGGACCATCCTCTAGACCAATGCCACGATCTCGAGACCACGTCTCTGATAACAACGCAAAACAGCACCACATCACTCTGCCAGGAATTAATCCTGCAATATAAACACCAATTATTACGATGGAATGACTGAATTTTGAGCAGTTGTTTGCACACAGTGTCGAAATGTAAGCACATACGGTAAAATCTTGTCACACTCACTGCAGCTACCAATGTTCCTTATACTCTGCATCGCATAAAATTATGAATAACATCCGAAAAACAGATGCCACATAGTAAATAACACTATATTCCAAAAATAATGTGACAGGAAGCAAAAAACTCAAAACAGAATAATTTACAAGTATGTATTCACAGCAAAACAGCAGAAAACATATAAACAAAAAGGATGAATTCGCTGAATGACACCAATGCTCGAAGTTCTATTCATACAATGATGACTAATTTCACATAATACTGAACAGTAAACAGACTAAATATGACTGCGAGTCTTATTTCCAAAAACAAATAAAAATAATGTAAAAATAGATAGATATATATCATTACGAAAAATGAGATTATCGACTCCAAACAGTTTATATCTATCTCAATTATGTACCTCTGAGCCTTTGGAGCAAATTCCCTCACCTCCTCTATCTTTATCCTTTTCTTTCCTTCTTTTCCCTGTTCCTTCCCTGGGCTCCACCCACTAAATCCTTACAGGAGATCATAGTGCAAAGCCCCAGCAGCCGTAGTCGATCATAAAACATTCTGGGGCTGCAAAATGCATACGGAAACAAGCCATGAATCAGCATGTTTCAGAAAAATAACTGTTTCATTTTGCATAGGTGACACCAAATTACACCAACTTTGCTTCCCTGAATGATTGAAAACCTTCCCCCACAGTACTTATATGATAGAGCATTTGCTTTAAGGTTTATATTGTAGAGACGCCCCTGATGTCAGCTGATTTTACAAGGTTCAAATCGGTTCGACTCTAAGCCAATGTTTCAGCCATGTGGCACAGTTACCATCACGCTGATGACCTAAGGCTGCTGACCAACGGAAGGTCCAACAATGGCTTGCTGCTGTGGAGGAGGAGGATATCCCACGATGCCTTGAGGCTGTGGCATGGTTGCTGAGTGTCCGAGCGGTGAGAGGGGGGTTCCTACTGGTATCACAGCACCAGTGGGTAGAGCAGCTGGTTGAGGAGCTGACCCAATCACACCCATCATTGCTGCAGCCTGCTGTCCTCCCGCCAGTGCTGTACACCCATACACAACACTCACATGACATAAGATATGGCGAGGACCTTGGTTCATCCCGCATCAAGCTGGACACATTGGGCTGTCACACTCCGACGCCATCTGTATCTAAAAAGGTAAAAAAGGTAAAAAGGTAAAGGTCGTCAATTTGTAATTTGTATAGCGCATCGTCGCAAACACACCTCTAATGCGCTTTCGTCACTAACCAGAGCCGCCTGCAGCACGGCCACTGTGTGCAGCCTGCAGACACAGGCTGGCGCAGCGGACGGCTAGGCAACTCCAGTCACCTGTACCAAGGTCCCCACCTTCTGTAACCGATGTAAATGAGTTACTACTCATTTTACCATCCCACAGAGGGTAGAAGGCTGAGTCGACCTAGCTGGCAGGCTTTGCACCGAGATGGTTTACCTGCTCGCAGGCAGTCACCCATCGCAGTACTAACCGGGCCCGGCGCAGAGTAACTTCATTTCAGCCGAAACGCGCTATCAACTACACCACGCCACCAGCATCAAAAGCTGCCACCTCTGCTTTCTTCCAAGTGAACGCTGTCATTTGGAGGTCTTTGTTGACTGTGCCCCTCCCCCAGTTAGTTTGTGGTCGTCATTTGTTATTGTAATAAAACAGCAAATATAAATGTACAAAACATCAGATATTATTCAGCAGCACATTGACAGTTAGATGACGTGATGGTGAGTGATATCAACTTTTTATGATTTTTGCTGTTTTTGACGTGTCAGTCAATGCATGTCGCCATTAACAAGTGTATAAACTGATGTTTTGTACATTTATATATGTAGCATCTGCTGCCACATGTAACAAACAAATCAATCAGCAACAAGAACATTTGTAGTGGACGTTGGACATTGGTCTCGATCACCAAAGTCGCTTTGTGCCGAGTCCAGTTCTGCTTCAGTGGATCTTGTCACAAACACAAAAACACTGGTGATGGCTTAACCTGTTAGCGACCGAATTAATTTCTGATTTACCGCATAGATGAATTAAATTTGAAAAATCAATGAGACGCCATTATTTCCTAGACCGACCTCTGGCACAAAATATGCATGAAGCAGGTTTGCGTACCCCTTATTAACTAGAGGTTGGGAGTATATAGCAAGTGGTGCTACACATAACTAGGCTCGCAGCACAAGGTACACCTCGTGTATGTATAACATATTCTAACAGCCCAGTTCCTCCATTTTTGACGATTTTGTCAAGTGTCAACCCACGGCACGAAGCACCTTTGCAATACCGCTTATTAACTAGAGGTGGCAAATGTAGTGATTGACACATTGGACACTGCAGGTTTCAGTCGACAAAGTCGCTGTGTGTTAATTGGGTCCAGTTCTAAGTTGATGGAAAACTGTCTACTGCAGAGGATTGGTGAATCGTCTCAGAACACAACCAACCAACGACGTCAACTTAGCTTTCCATCTCTCCAATTATGTAAATCGAACACTGCCCCTCTCCCCTGGCTAAGGTTAAGGTGGAGCACATTCACCCGTAAACCTGCAAAAAACCCAATTTCATTTACCTACGCATTCTAAAAACGCTTCTATTGGAGACAGCATAACGGTGACTAAAATGAACAGATGGCAGCTGCGACTTTCCAGAAAGGGCCAAATACAAGACATGAGGCAAAAACATGGCGAATGCCTAACAAGAACTGTAACTGTATGAGAGCATGTGTTATAAACAAATATCAAAGGTTGTATGTCAACAGACCAAGCTGCTGCTGCTGCTGCTGATAAGCTGACATCTGACCCATATAAGCAGTGTTCATGTCACCACCAGCCTGCTGGGTGTCGTATGCCATTCCCGGCACCAACCCTAGCAACACAAGTACAAAAAGGTTAAAGATGTGTACCAGAGATGTGTGGACGTGTCCACAGACAGAACGCACATCCGCAAGCATTCTGCGGATGCGGTCGCAATTTCTGATGACTTTGCAAATGCGGATGCGGACATTCCCTGACAAAAATTTTTTTTACAGAAACGTTTTTACTCTCTAATAACAATAATGCGACAAACTTCCACTTGCATTTGTATGTCTTGCACATGCCACGTTGGTTAACCATGAGGTCCAATCAATTGCTGGCAGTGTGAACGTAGTCGCGGACGCCTGATGGCTTGGTTTTGTGAACACGGATGTGGTCGCTACCGTGCGGACACAAACGCAAAATTCTAGGATCCACACATCTCTGACGTGTACATCTCTCACAGCTACAGAGTGTCACCTGCTATATGAGATCACACCACATCACCTGCCATTCGACCCAGCCTGCCTTAACCCCAACCAGGCAAGCTAGTACTTGATTTATTTACCTAGAGGGATAGGAGGCTGAGTTAACTGGAGTGGTTCATTACACGACTAAATCATTTACCTCCCTGTAAAGTGCAAACAGTCACCCACCCACAAAAATATCAGCATGACCATTATTACGATTATCATTATGTTCTGATCTGTTAATTTTGAGACTGAAAAGGCATCTCTCGCACAAACACTGTTAATGCTCCAACATTTCCCAGATAATTTAACACAATTAACTTGGAGTAGGTGTAATAGATAAAAAAAAGTGGGCAACAAAATCAACAGCACTGTTTACTGATTATTGAATGATACTGCATGATTGGCGAGATAGCTCAGTCGGTAGAGTGCTGAGCCTTGGATCGCAAGGTCCTGGGTTCAAATCTCGTAAGGGTCGACTCAGCCCTTCATCCACCTTGGTCGATAAAATGAGTAGCACAACGTGCAGAGGTAACAAGGAGTCTCTGTTGAGGATTAATCCACCCAACAGAGATGTATGCAATCTTGAGTTGTACTCCCTGGCTGAAGGATATCGCAAAGGGATGAGCTTCTCCATACTGTGGCTACCGGTGTCGTGGGAAATTTGTCGCATCTGGAAAATTCTTCCCACCTCCATATCATCATAATGTAACTAACGCTAACGCTAACCCTAACCTCAACCCTAGCCCTAATCCTAACCCTAATCTTAACCCTACTCCTAACCCTAACCCTAAATTTAACCCGATCCTTAATCTTAACCCTAACCCGTACTGCTGGGTGTGGGAATAATTTTCTGGTGTGACAAATTTTCCACTACACCGGCCTTTAGCAGTATAAACGCTTTACCTTATACTGCGTGGCGCTAACAGTGAATGATGTAGACTGCTCTGATATATATATATATATATCAGTACTAACCAGCAGACACCGGCAGAGGGTAGGGCTGGTTCTGTAGACTGTTAACAGAGGGCGCCATAAGTGACTTCTGATACTTGCTGCTGAAACTCAAGTTCTCAAGGTTGATGTCCACTCCACAATCAGTCCACGTCTTTGGCAATGGCTGAACATAAGCCAACACATATCCATGTTATACCTGTGTTTCCCTAGACAAGTTACCGGTATTGTATTTCATTTGGAAAATAAAACTGGCATGAAAATCAAAGCTATTTAGCTGCTATAATCATGTTCATGTCCAAAATGGTTACAAAAACTATCTGAGTCCAATTCTGCCGACACAGACCAAGCAAATGTGGCAACAACACACAGTCTTGCTAGCTGGTAAAAACATAATTAAAATAATAACGACAGATACCTTTTCCGACTTGGATGTCTTGGCTGGAGTGAGCTGATAGCATTGTGCTGATGGCATGACTCCCTGAAGAATAATTACAACACTACTTCATTACTGGACTACAATTAACAGAAACACTACCCTACATTACATAGTGTTTTTGCCTGGCGAAGAGATGATAATATAAGTTTATTCTCTTCCACAAAAAGCACAAACAAATCAGAAAAATTGCTCTGTCAATTCCAAAACTTCAAAAAGTTAACCACAATTACTACTACGTAGGATAAGGTGGCACAAAAAATACTGTCCGGTGGAAACTTACATAAAATTTAGCAGAACTGCTAACACGTCAAATTCTAAAAATTCAACAATGACATTACAACTTGATGACAGGGCAAAAAATGAAATTGGTGCTACTCGTGAATAAAATATTTGCAGTAAGTGACTAAGAAAGTGGTTTCTTAATGGCAGATCAGCAGCTCAGAAGAAGGCCATCATCACAGTATCAACAACAGTAGCTGATTACAGAATGATTACATACTCATAGTCAACATGTTATGTGACAGAATGGTTGGCAGAAGGTAAGTTTTCTCACCTGCAATGGTGCCCCAGCCACCACACCTGGATACTGAATCTGTGGCCCATATGCCGCAGCATACTGCAATATTACACAACCAGATAAATGCCGATGCTGCTTTGCTAAGCCAACTACTTACCAGGTGCTCTAGGCAGTTGGCTCACAGTTGGCTCATTGCAATCCTGGGATTCCAGATCCTGACTGTTTTGCCCATCTGAATCATGGGACTGCTGGCATCCCAATCCGAGAAATTTTGAGATTACAAAAATGGTTAAAATAGTACTTTTCGACTGCTAGATGATAAAGTAACAACTCTGGCCACCTAACGAAATATTTCATTCACAAAAGAGTCCTTGCTGTGCAGTGTACGCTGCATTTTAAAAGTCGCAGTCACTACCTACAGATCTGATATATCTACCGGTACGGACCTACTGCATCCTGTGAATGACATAACTCTCGTAGGGTTCCTATACAAATCCTTAATAACAACCAATCTCTAAACCTTATACCAAAAACGAAATGGTAGGATTACAAAATTCTTAATCCTGGATACCGGAATTCAGAAATCAATCCCAAAGATTGCAATCACTAGCTGACAGCCAATACGGTCTTGAATCTGGCAGTAAGCCGCCAATACTTTCCACCAGGTGGCCACAGTTGCTTTCCCAGCCATTAAGCATCAGTGACCTTTAGCCAGCACCAAATTACACCGATGAGTGAAAGATGAGTGAAAGCAGCCCACAGTTCCATCCGCATCATCTCCATCACAATCCCACATTTCTCAAACATAAACAAGCCAAAAAACCATTGAAACAACAAGCTATTTGCAGCTACTGTATTCAACAATACCATGTTAACTGTTATGCGGCCGCCTTATCAGGCCACATTATGGGTATATAGAAAACTCAAGTTGGTATAAACTTTCTGCAGTGCAGGAGAATCCAAAGTGCCAATTTTCAGGTCACAAAGATCAAAGATCAGGATTAAGATTAAAATGGCACATCGCATGCGAGTGAGTGAAGAAAGCTGAGCAGACAGACACATCATGTTGGCACATAGCCAACATGTTATCTTTTTAAATAAAATTGGGGGTCAAATTTTCGACTTCGGACCAAATTTTTTCGAAATCGGTGAAGTTTGGTCCACTTTTTCGGCATTTTCGGAAAGCTCTTGGAGAGAGCTACAATCGCTGAAAATTTCATGGAAAACTACAAAGGAACGACGAAGTTACAGAGCAGAGTCTATTTCGGTCGATTCCCAACCGACGTATAATTATCTGTTAAAAAAATGGTTCGCTGATAAATTTCTGATACCAACCGGCAGTGAAGGCGCAGGGAATGACTGCGTGGGATTCATCTGTGTGGTTGTCATCATCATAGTCTGCTGCTGCTGCTGAACTGACGCAGCCATCTTCATCTGCATCATCGTACTGCTCGAACTTCCCCCTTGCATCGCTGTCTCGGGAAACCCAGTGGCCAAATTTCCCTGCATCATGCCAGCGGCCGGAGTACCCCCTGACATCACAGGAATGACGCCCGGCTGCTGAGCAAACATGTAAACCTGGGACATTCCAGCCATCATCGCCGGTGGCTGGCCGGGGGTAAAAAACCCGAGCAGTTGAGGCGGGGGAGTTGTGACAAGACCATCTAGCAAGTCAACATTGCTGACATGAGTCTGCTGGGAACCAGCTGCCGTTGACGCTGTGTTAGACGCCGTGTTGATGTCCCCGCCACCAGACCTACATCCAGGCACATAGTGAGTAGCGTTTAATGTCCCACGCAAAACAGTATAGGTCATTTCGAAAATAGCCTTTCCACACAAGGCACACATACAAACATACAATGAAACACAAAATTTAACCTTTACCGAAAAAAATTAGATAAAAAACACATGAAACACAAAATATCAATCCTAACTTAGTTCTAACAATCTTCCCTGTTATCCTCCAGACAGTCATTAATTTCAGAATGCTGTCAATTTGAGGACAGAGACAGACATGCTTCTGACTATAATTTAGAACAATTCGACACAAATTCAAAACAAATCAACAGCTGGATATCCAGCTTTCTATCGACCAACTTGTGCAGGAATTAAAAACAATTCGGAAAACAGGTGAATACATCAGGGCAGAGCCAACATAATATGCACATTAATCGTAGCCTAAACTCTGAGCACATTCTTTGATCTTTTCGGCTGAGAATTGTCACACCTGTTACTCCAGCTGTAGGAAATGTTCACACTGATTTTGAAATTCTCCATCTTCTTGTTTTCCAGTTAATACCTGGCGTAGAAAAGATGGAAGTATAGCAAAGATGCGGAGTGTGGCCTATTAGAACTGCCATCAATAATGATCAGATGGTACATCATGGCTATTGAAAGTGCTGCTAATTTATCTAATAATCCAACTTACACTGAGGCTCTATAAGCAACATCAGCAGAACACTGAAAGTCGGAAAAGTCGCCGAATTCTCCAAAACTTCCAGAAGCTGCAGCAACACCACAACACATTATCGGAATAATGTCATCCATCTAATAAATACTTTCAACATAAAAAAACTCACCTGTTCGACACACTTCTACAGCCATCAGGTGACTACTATGAAAACGCACAGCGACTACCATCTCGCTGCTGCAGCAAAAGCTGCTGGGTGCTGCTACTAATAACTACAACTATTAACTAGAAACTGAAATATCACAAAATGATGCTCCTGTTACTGTTAACATCAGTCCTGATGTTACTGTTGTAATCTACGGACAGTATCTAGCAAGAAAATGACAGAATTCACACAGATATTAAGAACAAGGGAAAAAACATACATTGTTTGACTGTGTGTTGTTCGTTGAAATTAGCAAAATCTCCATTAGCATTCGTCATCTTCAAACTAGCAGTCTTCTCAGCCAGTGACGGTGTACCACCGCCAAACTAACACAACATTCAGCAGGATATTAGCAACAATCTGGGCAAAAAAGCTGCACGGAAAAAGGACTGTGATATAGAAATCGATGACCTTAAACTTATCAGATCACAACCTTTATGCACTGACATGTCGATGTTGCAGTAACCACTGTTCTAATTAGTAATTGCTGTATATTGACTTCTGCCTAAATTTGCCACAAATGAAATTTATATACTGTGTTTTTAACACTGTTATAAAGACCATAAGATTTTAAGCCAGGGACCAATGGACCATATGATGTGGTCTTGAAGTTGCCATGGGCCACATTACCATCATCACACTGGCATAAACTGAAAAAACAAAACTCTTTACAATATAGCACATCTTCATTAGCACACTTGTGACTGTTTTTAAACCGTAAGAAACACTAACTTCATCGACTATCACATGCAGTATGCAATTATCATTGACAAACACACACATGCGGACACATATTGCATCATATATTTTACCAAAGTGAGTGAGTAGTTTCTTAACAGCACATCAGCACAAAATAGGCCATTCAGTGCCATACGTGGTTAAAATTAGTTAAAAGCAGTTAATATATGTACTAAAAGCAAAGTTAAAATACTTGTTAAGATCAAGGCTATTAAGCTAATGTAAAAACAACATCATATACAATTGTAAAAGCCGATATCTTTAACATAAGCGATGATGTTGCGAGATGCAACATTTTTAAAAACGTCCTTAAGTGTGTCCACTCCAAAATATCTCTGACGTGCTGCACTGTAAAGGGTGCAGTCTACCAAAAAGTGCTTAACTGTGAGCGGAGAATGGCAAGCTTCACATACTGGCTGACTCTCTCCCTTTAGAAGATAAGAGTTTGTAAGTCTTGTATGTCCAATTCGAAGACGGTTGATGAGGACTGAGTTGTAGCGGCCCAGTGACGAACTAACACTGCGACCAACGACCGCTTGCACACTGTAAAGTTTATTAGATGTACACTGGTTCCACAGTTGTTGCCATTCTTTAACACACAATTGGTTGACACAAGCGGACAAATCTCCAACTGGAAATCTCATGTTGGTGATGGCGACATC
>Ga0209367_1003499_pt1 | contig 21377 bp, 14 predicted proteins | sample WorMetLIZISLAND2_FD_187412 | JGI IMG/M metagenome (GOLD analysis project Ga0209367, IMG submission 187412) | Marine gutless worms symbiont microbial communities from Max Planck institute for Marine Microbiology, Germany - Olavius geniculatus... ...
GTATTAAAAATTTTAACATAGAAAACGTACAGAAAATTACTTCTTAACTAAGAAGCATGGACGATTTATCTTGGAGACTCGACAAACAGATAAACAGAACCGATGATATTAATATTATAATTATTTTAAATGTATTGTAATGTAATGTTGCATGGCAGGTATGACTGTGGTGCCTATACACGTCTGCAGTTCCTGCGTTCAGTAAGTCATAGTGTCGGTGCTCACAGCAGCAGGCTGTGTGATTTCGTCGAGGACGGCTCAGACGACGACGCTGATGTGGCTGCAACTGACAGTCCGTCCAACAGCCAGACAGACAGTCAGGTCGTCGACACGCCACAGACGAATGATGACAACTGCGAAGTGTGTCTGATCGCACCTCGCAACCCTCGCGTCGCACTGGTGCCGTGTGGTCATCAAAGATTCTGTATCGATTGCGCTAACTGTGTCCATGACCAGGGACGCGGATGTCCAATCTGTCGATCGGACATCACTATCGTCTTAACTTTGTACTGACATTCAGCGAACTGTACTGAACTGAACTGTAGAACTGTAGACGAGTTTCGATGATAACTTTTTTGCTTTTTTGAACGTTAATTTGAATTTCGTTAATTTCATTTACTGACTTTCAGCGTACTGTACTGAACTGAACTGTAGTGTAAACATTACTTTTAGCATACGTCTGACCCGCATATTCATTTTCCCGTATATTCATGTCTCGTATTTTCATGTCTCGCATTTTCCATTTTCACCCCTTATTTTTGGTGCCGCATTTTCATGTCTCGTATTTTCATGGCACGCACTGTGGTGCCGCATTTTCATGTCTCGTATTTTCATTTCTCGCATTTTCAGCGTCCCCGTCACAGCGCTATGTAGAGTGGTATAAACTCGTACTGCGTACTCGCTTAACCACTCTGTGGTTAAGCGAGTGGTTCCACGTGGTTCCACGCACTGTGCGTTCTATCATTGGCGACCGCACTTTTCCAGCGACTGCTGCATCGGTCTGGAACAGTCTGCTGGAGTTGGTCCGGTCATCTTTGTCGTTGCAAGTTTTCCGCAGCAGACTGAAAACCGAACTTTTTGCCTGGTCTTACAGTCATGACTAACAACGTCTCATTGCGCTGACTAATATTACATGACTTCACTGTTTAGGCTTATTGTTACGTGTCCTTGTAGTCTTAGGACTTAACGCCACGCTAAAGTTAATTTGTCCTTCATCATCATCATCATCACTCTAGCAATGCAGTATCTACACTGTGTTTAGAAAAAACACCCATTCACGTTTTCTTTTATATTTCTGTGAAAAATGTTTCGAATTTTACGAAATTTTCAAGAAATGTTGAAGAGGAAGCAAGTATTCCACTTGTAAAAAGTTAAATATTTTTTGCCACGGGGGCGTCATGATGACGTCATACTTCTGTGTTTGTAAATTATGGGTTTTACCGTTGAAACAAACATTTGATGAAATGTTAAAACACATCGATTAATCACTGTGTTGATTGAACCCAAAATATGCCAATGCGTCGTGCAATTTTTCATTGTGAACTGTTTTGGTAATTTGTCTTCTTGGCTTAGTGCGAGATACTCAATAATTTTTTTATGTCGATAGGAATACGCGCACTGCGTCACTGCGTGGATGACCACTTGCCCGCTATCAGTCAAACGGCTTGATACTGCAAGTCATGTAAACTGTCTTCAACAGTAAAATTCATAATTTACAGATGCGGAAATATGACGTTCTCATGACGTCACCAGTGGCAAAGAATATTTAATTTTTCACCGGTAAAATACCTGATTCTTCCTAAACACTCTTACAAAATTTTGTGGAAATCTAGACATTTTCCATGGAGATATAAAATAAAACGCGAGTGGGTGTATTTTTCTGAACCTCACAGTGTAGTAAAGAACAAACAAGTCTTTGAACGAGCACGAGTTGAGACTGGGAGACGACATCTATCAACGTTGTTGTTGTTGTTGTTGTTATTGTAATAGCCCACTAACTCTTATTTTTCTTGTCACGCATCGTCAAGGTTGAGGAAGTGATGCTTGACGATGCTGGAGAAGATACAAGAAGAGTGAGGGAAAAGGATACGGAGTCATTTGCAACCGTTCTGCTGGACGGACTGTCGTCGGGTACAGACGTAGACATGCCATGCCAAGGCTTGTTGTCGACGTTCTTTCGATGACAGGCGTACCAGCTGGTTGTTGGTTTCACCAAGAAAAGGCGACTCAACGTCGCGTGTTCGATAAAGTATAAACCAGAAAGCAGTCAGAATCCGCAGACCTCCGCCAAGGCAATGTTGTTCGCCAGGTGGCAGTACCATATTTGGTTTGGCAGCGGTTTCCCTTATGCCCATTGAAAGCAATGTAGCAAAAATTTAAAAGTGATCCAGAATCCAAAATTCCTTCCGGATCACTCCCAAAATTGAATCACTGGTAGTTTTTGCCATTCCCGACATTCCCAGAAAATTTCAAAAAGATCCGTCCATAACTTTTTGAGTTATCTTGCTGACACACAGACAGACAGACAAACAAACAAAGTCTGGCAAAAACATAACCTCCTTGGCGGAGGTAACTACTTATTTACTTACTGACATATTGGCCAGGTGTGAAAGCACTGGCGATGGATCATGAGATTTGCGGTCACGGTTGCGTATCGCCCAAGAACTCGCGCATCGTGGGTGGGGTGCAGGCGCGGGCTCACTCGTGGCCGTGGCAATGTAGCGTACTGTACCGTGGTCATGACTGGCGTCACTGGTGCGGTTGCAGTGTCATCTCGAGCCGATGGGTCATCACCGCCGCACACTGCGTGTATGTCACTTAGCCGTTTTCTCTGCTAGATTCTGACATGTCCGAACATGTACGCTGCTGTTTTAGGTTAATATACGTTTCGAGTAAGATTATGTACATTAAAATTCGTTGAAGGAAAATGCTACTAATTACATTCATACAGACAAGTTTTACGTCCAAAGTTTTTTTTTATTTTTTGGCTGTACATCATAACTATGATTTAGTTTTTCTTCTTTTTATTTCAAACGTTTCAGTTATTTTTAGTTGATGTGCCAGATTAAACCGACCGTCTGTTTGTCAGTTTTCAAATGCAAATCCACCATCATATTGTATCGTATCGTGTTGATTGATTTATTGATTAAGTGGATTTAGTGGAGTGGTGGATTGTGGAAAAGACGAGGTCGCGGCGGCGCGCATCAGTTCCGCGTGGTGCTGGGAGATCACAACCAGGCCGAGAGCGAAGGCACAGAGCGCCAATCTTCAGTCGTACGTGTCGTCGTACACGAGTCGTACGACGAGGATACGAGCGACTGCGACTTGGCGCTGCTAAGACTCAACGCGACGCAAGACTTCGACTGCAACGTGCGACCGGTCTGCCTGCCGACCGACGACGTGGTCGTCAACACGCTGTGCATAGCCACCGGCTGGGGATCCACACGAGGTAGACAACTTATAGGTTTCAACACGATCTACAGTACAGTGTATTATGATAGTGCAACAACGAGGCTTAAACCACACTTAGCTTGCACCGGTACCTTTTTCCCATTTTCAGCTGCAGTCATGCGTCATAAACCAAACGACGATGTAGTTTATGCGATCTGATCGCAGTCTAAGTAGGTTAAACCACTGCATGGAACGGAGTAAGTTCGTACTGCGTATTCACTTACCCACTCCAGACCGTCGTTTCACCTATACATAATACACTGTAAACTGTGTCGAAACGTACTTATTTCATGACCGTGATCGACGCCGTGTTTTGCCTGGATGCACGTGTGATATAGGCTGGGCTCTACAAACGTCACGCTTGAGTGGAGTGAAATTATGGGCATTTGTAACACCCCACACACTAGTCATGAGAATGTACACTGTCAAATTTGTACAAGATCCTATTTATTTGAAGACGCGTACACAGCGACGTAACTGAACTGAAATGAACCAAACTGTCGTGATCTACATTGTGTCACGGTTCATATCTCAGCCAAAAATTAACCGTTTTTAAAATTCTTTCGCTGTCACATTTCTTGGACAGTTATCGATAAGTCATTTATTAAATATCCAACCACACTTTAACTGTGTCGCTACACTACCGTGTAAAACACGAATTGTCAAAAATCACTAAAATCACTATAATGCATAGCCTATGCAAAAAACTATATTCTGAAATTTCTTTTACTAATTTTCATGCGGAAATCAAAGTATGGTTAGTTTCAGATACATATTTCTCATGTTTGTAAACAAAAGCAGACGATATTATTGCAAATAATAATTTTAATGCAGTAATGATATACTGGCCATTTAGCAATAGAGGCAAGGCTTTGATTATGAACCAAAATACAGTTTTCACAGGATACTGATAACTTTTTTGAAAATAAACTGCAACAGGGATAAATGGGCATGTTCTGTAACAAAGATTTAGAAAACAGACAGCACGACCATAGGTATAAAATTGGCAGACTGACGCATGCACGTACTGAAGAGAACGTAATCACTGCGAAAGAACTTGTAGACCCACTAAGGCAGGAAGGTCAAAAGCAAACACGTCGTTTAACACGCCAGATAGCCTATAAAAAAGGATGGATCTAACATAGTGTAACATCACACAGATTATTCATTGCGTGTTTTATGTGAAGTGTCTTATCTTTACCAATGTGTTTGCTGCCTATTATTGATGGTTTTTCGCAGATTTATATTTCACAAATCAATGTAGTGTAAAGACACAGTTGAAGCGTGATGGAATATTTATTAATCACTTTATTGCCAATTGTCCGCAGAATATGCCAGTGAAAAAAATTAGGAAAATCCGTTAACATTTGGCGAAGATATGGACAATAAAATTAGGTTACGCTGCTGTATCTGTGGGTTCCCTGTCAAAACCGGGACCGACATAACCGGGAACGTCAAAACTACCCCACTGCACGAACGATAACCCCAACCCTAACCCTAACTCTAACCGTAACTAACCCTATCCATATTCCTGACCTTAATCACTAACCCTAACCCCGAACTAATTCCAAGCCTTATCCCGAACCTTAATCTTTAACACTATCTTTAACCATAATTCCTAACACTAAGTTTATCCGTTATCTTATTTCCTAAACCTAAGCCTATACAGTGCTGGGCTAGTTACTTCCAAAGTAACTAGTTACCGTTACTAGTTGCTGTCTCCAAAATATAACTAGTTACTCAATTAGTTACTTCTATAAAATTGTAACTAGTTACTTTACTAATTACTATAAAAAGTAACTATTTACTTTGCTAGTTACACTGTTTCATAAGCATTTTAATAATGCACTGTTACAAGTGGCAACACGGTTTGTACTAAATCAGTATTTTAAGCACCACAACAAAACATTGAAGATTCATAAATGTCCCGAGACACAACACAACTCATTAGTCATCAACGTTAAAAACTCATGCGTCTAGCTGTTTTCCTCTAAATGTCTGTTTGCACGCAACATCAGCAGTTCTTCAAAATGTTCATCACAGAGCCCATTCCTTCGAAGAGTTAAGATTTGCCCTCCAATGCTAAATAACCGTTCCACAGGAGCACTTGAGGGTAGAGCAGTGTTCTTAGCAACAAACACTTTCTTGACAAGTGGGAAGCAATGAAGACTGTCAATATCACGTGAGGTGTCGTTAATGTACATATCAAGTTCCGCAAATACAGTATTAAACGCAACATTCGTGCTAAAAAAAACAAAAAAGTCCTCAACATCATTGGCAGTAAGTAACATTGCTGACTTCTGCTAGACCACCTGATGCTGAAACCGATTGCATTGCTTCCAACAGGGCCGCTTTGCCAGTTATATTGGCCGAAAACTTCTAGAGATGGGCCATTTCTATTTGCTGAGTAGTTAAAAATTTTTTTAAAATGTAATGCGTTGCTTACGTTACTAGTTACTTTAAGAAGTAACTAGTTACTGACAGCGTTACGCCGGGCCAATAGTAACGCGTTACAGGACTAGTTACTCCTAAAAGTAACGCGTTACAGTAACGCGTTACTATGCGTTACTTTGTAACGCGTTACTACCCAGCACTGAGCCTATATCACTGTTTCGATGTTTTGTCGGTCCCGGTTTTGCCGGGAAGCCATATCGGTGCTGTGTATCTGTGTATGGTGGTGCAGGCACGGGTAACGAAATGCTACTAAACCAGGTCTACGTGCCGGTGATCAGCTCGAACCTATGCAACGAGCGCGAATGGTACAACGACCAGGTCACCGGCAACATGTTCTGCGCCGGCTACCCGGAGGGTGGCAAGGACTCGTGCCAGGGCGACTCCGGTGGTCCGTTGGTCTGTCTTTCCACCACGTCGGGGCATTGGGTGCTGCAAGGTGTCACCAGCTGGGGCTTCGACTGCGCGCAGCAAAAACATCCCGGAGTTTACGTTCGAGTCGCAAGATTCGTCGACTGGATTGAAAGCAAAACTGGCGTGCATTAATAGCTTGCCAGGTGAAAATTACGCACCGATAGCTGCGTATGTTGGTGCTGTGTAAATGATATTATTGCAAATAATAATTTTAATGCAGTAATGATATACTGGCCATTTAGAAATAGAGGGAAGGCTTTGATTATGAACCAAAATACAGTTTTCACAGGATAACCCCACGGACTACATGGATGAGTCAGATTGTACGGGACACTGGACTCACTGCTGCCGACGCATGGGCTCTTGCCGACGACCGGTCAACGTGGAGGGCGGTTACGCGCAGCAGTGAGTGAGTGAGTGAGTGATAGCTGCGCGTACTACAGATGTAACAAAAAATTTGAGCTAATGCTCACGAGACGCGCGAAAGCCTATAGCAGTTTCTATTTGCAAACTGTCAGTCTATCTCTAACCATTTCGTCGCAGTTCATTCTTGTAGTGTGCGCTGCAGCCAAAAATCGCAAAAATCAATAAAACCTCTTATTTTGAAAGTTCAGAGTCTTTCAAAGTCATCGATGTTGATACGACTAAAAAGCTCGTCACTAGTGCTTGTTGTGACTGGTAGCATGCCCATGGTGATCTGCAACCGTTTTCACGAAAGACTGGCCAACAACGGTAAAATAACGACTTTTACGGAGGTACCGCAATTTGATGCTCTCGTGCACAAGTTTCCTTGAACTTAGAAAATCGAGACTTTAACCGTCAAAATCTACGTTATATGCTGAAAATTTCATGTGCAGCTTGTCCATATCTATCGCAATTGATTTCGGCGCAATTCGCTTTTGAAATGTGTCTCGCAGCGCGAAATCGCCAAAAAATCCATAAAACCCTCTATTTTGGCGTTTAAGGTCGTTCAAGTTCATTGAATTTAGCGCCAATCGAGAGCCACTATGCGCCTTTCTATTAGTGATTAATAGTAAAATTAGTAACCTAGGTTTTATCTCGCACTGTTACTGAGATACAGCAACTTATTGGCTGAAAATCGCAAATTTTTTCTTACCCTTTCTCATTTAGCACTCTCGCTTGGGGTGCCCTTTCGAATGTATGAAAAAGCTTTACGGTTTCTGAAACTACAGTCTTTCAGGCAGCCGACGGTAAAGATTTGGTGATCCTAGCTTGCACCGTTTTTGACTGATCCACCCGTGTGACGGACAGATGGACCGACGGACAGACAGACAAACAGACAGAATTGCGATGGCTAAGACGCGCTGAAAGCAGTAGCTGCTTTCGCGCGTAAAAACGTTCCAAAACAAATTTTTAAAATGTTTTAAAAACGTTTAAAAAAACTTTATTGTATCTATGGCACCTACGGCGTTCTTTTAGCGACTCTACGCGGTGTTTCATAAAAAGGGACCTTTTTTTGTTTTTCTCATAATTCACTCCAATGATGACCAATTTGAACAAAATTTTTAGCAATTGTAGCTAAAAAAATGTTAATTCAAAATATTTAAACTAAATATGGCAGTTGATTAAATTTTCTTTGCTAGTCGTGACGTAATGCTGACGTCATCATGTGTCGTAAGTACAAACTTGCTGACAGTTGCTACCCTGCTTCGATGGTGAATTTAATCTGATTAGCTAATGAAAAGTGTTTATCGTGTCAGCACTGAGCAACATGTGGACATGAAATCAGGCATCTCGTGATCCAAAAATGCAACCATTTTGCAAGCTTAGTGTGCTAGTGCACTGTCTTGCTCGAACATGTGAAAGTCCAGCTATCCTCAAAGACACGTAAATGAGATTGCTTTGCACGTTTTTTGTGGCTGCCAAAAATTTGTCATTAACGAACCAAATTTTTCACCGTCGGAGCAGAATAGCAACTGACAGCACCAGTTGAGACAAGCAAGCCTGTACTCACGACACGTTATGATGTCAACATTACGTCACGACTAGCAAGGAATATTTAATCAATTGCCATATTTAGTTTAAATGGTTTGATTTAGTTTTTTTCAGATACAACTGATAAAAAAATTTGTGTAAATTGATCATCATTTGAGTGAATAATGAGAAAAACAAAAAGGGGTCCCTTTTTTTATAAAACACCGTGTATAGTCTATAGTCTATACTTCTTCGTTGCTGTGTGCAGCAGTTACAGTACACTAATTTTTATGGACATAGGGGCTTATACAAATGTGAAACTACACACTACATTATCATGTAGTATTACAAAAGACGTAAGCCTACATGTAAACAGGTTCTAGCCCCCTATGCGAAAAACCACTATCATTCATGCGAAGTAGGCTATCACTTATCAGCAGGCTTAATTCATATTTGACGGCAATAAGATTTACAGCTCGTGCTTATTAGTAAGTAAGTAAGTAAGTAATTGATTTATAAAGCGCCAAAGTCTCAGAAAGAATCAGGGCGCTTCAGTCAGGTTTCGATACTTTTTGCGTAATTTTATCGCGGCGAGTTTCCACTTCTAGTGTTCGACTGACTAAGTATGGTGGTACCGGTATCACGTGTGACGTATGATGCGAACATTTCTCTGTGTATGTTTTGTAGCACGGCGCTGTGCTGAGGCTGTTTTCCCACTACTTCTGTCGCTATTTCAATTGCAGCACCAAGTACAGCATGAATTATTATGTGTCAACGTATTATGTCACACATCACTTGCTATTAATAGTACCACTATGCATAATACTTATAATAGCTTAATACGTAATTTAATTACAATATATGTTTTGCGTGTTTGTTTTGTTGAAAACAAAAATACACCGCGTCTCGATAAAAAACAGGCCACTTTATTTTTTGAATAACTCCGTGAAACATTGGCCGATTTTGATTTGATGATGTTTGGTAAGCGACATTAAGAAAAAAAACTTGTCGTAAAGGACTTTAGTTTAGCCCACCTCACATGTAACTGTCTCTACACTACCTTGTGAAATGCAGAAGTTGAAGTTTGGCCCTTTACAACAATTAATTTATACTGGAGAGCGCAGAAAAATCACTGGGACCACAAAATCAATGGAAATCTGTTACATGCTGAACATTAATTGTATTTATTTTAAGACAGTACGTCGAGTTACTGAAATGGCGCATCAACAGCGAGTGAGCCTCTCTGCGTCGCGCGTTATTGAATGTGCTGTTGGCGAGTCGCGTTAACGTCCACCGCTTGCGTTCGTGCTGAAAGAAGACATTTTGAGCACATGCAGTAATAAAAATGACGTGATGTATCACGTAAAACTTTCTGAGAGATAATAACTTTTACTTTTATTTATCGGTATTTACGTCATCATTTCTGAGCCGACGCATGCGCTACTCAGTATGAATTTATTGTTGTAAACAGCCAAACTACAACTTCTAAATTTAACAAGGTAGTGTAGCAACAGTATTAAGATGAGGTGGGCTAGACTATAATCATTAACGTCAAGTTTTTTCTTGATGTTGTGTGCCAAAAGTTATCAAACTTGGCCAATGTTTTACGGAGTTGTCCAAAAAATAAAAGTGGCACGTTTTTATTGAGACACGCTGTAGACAAAGATAACAATAGCATGTGTTTTGTACGTCGACTGCAGCGTATTTTTTTCTTTATTTCGTATGGCGAAACAACACATTAACACAGATATAAAAATTAATGAACACATAAAACGGTAAGGGTAAAGTACAGTAAAATATAGTAAAACAGTAATTATGAGCATAATTAATGTGTTTGCGGTGTAGGGTACTATAGCCGTCTGCATTAGTGCAGTATAATAATTCAACACTAGGCATAGTCTAGTGTGTTTGCTACTGATGCTGGATAAAATCGTTATCACAGTTAAAATATGCTGACGTTCATATCGTAGCACCATTTGTAATCTATTTACTTATTGTTTCAAATAGCAAAATATATATTTTAAAAATACACCAAAAAGGCAGACATAAAAGATTAAGATTATGCCTGCGGTAACCTGTACCAGACTACCAGTCAGCAAATGCAGCTCAATATCGTTCAGATTAAAACTCTCAGAAAACTGCGGACTGCAACCGTCATCACCAATAAAAACGTCCTTTTCAAGCCATATAGGCCTACAGGATGGCGCTGATCTCCGTTTTCTTAGTCTTCACTCCTCAGCCAAGCACCAGTATACATTAAGAGACCGCAGATGCGGAGCTAGTGCATCGCGCGGTGTGCCTGTTTACGTCCCAGCAGTTTTCACTAATAGGCTACTTATTGCGCCTACCCACGATGGCCAGGCTGAGTGAGTTGACGTGCTCGGTGAAAACGATACCATAGCCAAATTTACTTGATCGCCATAAAAATATCGTTCTTTTGCTGTTGTTATTATTATGGACCACAGACCGCGCCAGTGGTACAGTATAGGCTGTCATGAAACCGGTTTTTGCTTTTCGCCGCTCTCTACATATCATGAGAATGTTCAGCTTTCTCTTCCGTAGGCACGGGCGGACCGGAGACCGGCCTCTCTGGGTCGGAAGTGACGCCGCTTTTGCGCAGGTAGTTGTCCCACAGTGAGCAGAGAAGCTCGGTCACCGTCAGGCCGTTGGTGTTGTGGCCAAGCAGTCGTAGCACGAAGACGCCGTCCGGTTGAAGGTAATTGTCGACGAAGCCGATGACGTGTCGCCGGGTGGGCTCCGCCTTGGCGTCGTAAAGACGACCCATCAGACGCAGGTGATGCCGCACGTAACGGTAGCGGTCGACGCGAAACGCAACACGGGCCACCCACGTGCACAGAGACAAGGCTGTCAGCGCGGCGATCGACGCCAGCCAGAACCAGACGAAGAGAAAGATCTTCTCGTTGAAGAGGTTGATCGGCAGGACGCACTGGACCGTGTAGCGCTGCACGTTGGCCAGCCGGCGGATGCGGAAGTCGCAGAGCGTCACGCGCGGAAACCGCGACGACGTGGTCCAGTCAGATCCCTCCATCATCGCCCGCAGAACCTCGACGCCGAACAGGTGGAAGTCCTGGCCGAGGAAGAGGTTGAGCGCGAACAGCTGGCCGACGACGTTGACGAGGAAAAGCAGCTTGACGGCCAGGTAGACGGCGATCAGGTAGTTGCCATGGCGACGACCGCAGCAGCGGAAACAGGTGCGAGTGAAACAGTGCTTGAGACTGATGTTGCATGACGTCATCACGCCGCGCCGCTGACTCACCAGATACCTGACAAACATCAACAGTGATATCATACACAATGACTATAACACAATCATTCGTAGACAATTAGACTAAATATTCAGGATTTAAATGTATATTTTTACGACAGCGAAAGAACACTCCTAACACGCAGTTAAAGTTTGTAGCCATGAAATTCTAACCGCCGGGGTATAGGCTAGCAACGCAACGATCCTCTCAGCTACCAGCATGTTGCTGTAAAAATCGCATTATGTATTCGTGCCCAAATTTACAGCTCTTCACTCTACGATTTTCACTGTGCACTGATGGCAAACTAATTAAGCATCGTGATCTTACAAAATCAATCAAAATTAAGTGTTAAACTTGTAACTTAAGACAACGGACCGGCGTCTTGATGCAAAATGTAGATCGCGAAGTAAAGTGTTAATCATAAAACAGAAATTTTCGTTCGATGTGCAATTATAACGTTAACTAAAACTATGGTTGAAACCACGATTGAAACTGTTACTTTTATTTAAGCTTATAATGTACGTGTTCATGCATTACATGAGTTTTTTATGAAATACAAAATATCAAAATATATAATTTTAGAACACAATTTTTGGCCATAGGTCTAAATTTATAAATCCGCGATTTTTCGGGCTTAGCCGAAAAGCAGCCACAAACTTCGACAAGCCAGCTGATTAAAAAAATCGGCTTAAGGTGTATGCGTCATAGTCTACCTGTCCATCTGTTTAGTCATGTAGTTAAGCATCGTCTCGCGGTTGTGCGAGAGGTCTGCGCCGGAGAAAGTGAGTCCGCAGCTGACCAGGCTCGCGACGTCGAGTCCAGAGTGACCGCAGACCGAGCGCCAGACGGCTATCGGCAGGTAGAACAGCAGTGCTTGGACCAGGAGGATCATCGGCACCCACTGGTAGTACGGGATCATGCGTTGGTGACGATCCGGCCAGCTGGCGGGGATCTGTTCGCTGAACGGGACGTAGTAGGTGTTGCGGATCCAGCAGAAGCTGTTGGCGTACTCCTCGTGGGCGCCGCTGAAGTGTGCTGGGACCCAGCAGTTGATCGGCTCGCCGACGTACTGCTTAGACGAGACAATCAGCGAGAAGACGATCAGGATGGCGGACGTGTAGAAGTGCGATAGACGGTCGGCGAAGTCGTCGTCCAGCTGAGCGACGAGACTCGGTAGACTGCCGATCACCGACACGATCCGATCCATCCTTGAGCGCTAGCTTCACCCGCGGTGAACACTGTCGAAGTGTGGATTCAGAGCTCCTTTTTACTGGTCGATTGTATGATTATTAACACAGAAACATCGTCATCGGCAAGCCTTCGTTCCCGTTGCTTCTCATCAGTCGTAACTCGTAATATTACAGGAATGCCATACTGAGTTTGTATAATACGACAAAATATCGACCTGCTCCCGGAGGCAGAATAATGTTTATTTTTCAAATCAATAAGCACCGAGTCTGCTTAGTGCTTCTAATGAAACGAAGTCTTCATCAGTCGACTGCAGTACTCCAGCCGTATCAAGTCAGTGTTATTTCGGTAACTGAATTCTTGTGTGTGGCACCGAACGAAAAAGTATGCTGTCAAATTCCTACGAATATCAAAAACAGGAAATATTTTATACTTAGGGTTAGTTTAGTCGTATTAGCCTATCTCAAAATACCACCGTGAAAGAATTGTTAACGTCGGTCCACATTTTAACAATTGACTGAAAAATAAACGTGGCACCTGTTGTGTTAAAATAAATCCGAACAAAGAAAAATATAATTGACGGCATACAGCAGAACAGTCTATAATACAACCCTAACTCACGGTCAGTACGTTTTAATGCGACAAAAACGCAAAGTTCATTGGCTTCTGACGTGGAAAATGCAATACAAATTTGGCGAAGCAGAAAGCTCTGTCATCGCAAGTATACTGTCGCTGCATTCAGCAAGCAGCTGCAGTTATGTCATGACCTCGGTTTTTCGGAAAACAGTTATTAGCCTGTGAGTGACAGCGGCCTCGTGGGTAGAAATAGGCGAGCCGGAAGGTTAAAATTCTTCGACAGACAGCGCAAATTTCCCACAAATTTCCGTGCTCAAATTTTCAATTTTACCTTTACCTTCCCCGAATAGGCGTTTTGGTTTTTAGCCTTAAATTTTGCATTTTACCAACAATATTTTTTCGAAGGAAATTTTTCCGACAACACAAAATTCAGAAGGGGGAGGGCAGTTGTATCCCTGCCCTCTGTTACGACGCCATTGTTCACTCGCACCAAACGTTGTTATTTGTTTATGGAATACGCCCTAATTTTGAATGATGATTGTTATGGTGTTTGAAAAAAGTACATAGACACATGAAATTATCATTTTGCACTTACAGTTAACTTAGAAAACACCGATAATAGACTAAAGAAAGGACCTATAGCAAGGCATTGCGTCGTCTTTTAAGTTGTCACTAAACAGCTGAAGCCAGTAAGTGGCCTCTGGGTTTTATTAAACTTTGTACTTGTTGCGTATTGCCACCTCTGACTTCAGCGCCACCGACCCGTTCAATTGGACGCGACACAAGGCGTACGTCTTACTGGAGTTATAGCCTAGGTTTAGGCCCATACGTCGATGTTTTTGTATTGAACGTGTAACTGATATACAAGGCAAACGGACAATGTTCGACTTATAGTAGGCCTTGTACCAGTGGCGTAGCCAAGGGAGCGCCTACGGGCCCAGCCCCCCAATTCTCCGGACAAAACATAAGCATACGAATAAACTGCACAAAATTTGCCAATTTGGGCAGTTTATTTACGGAAAAACTAATTAAAATAGTTGCCACCAGATCTCATTTTTTAAAGCTAAAATGCAACAAATTTGATTTCAGCTGGAGCTAGCCCCAGACCCCGCTGGGAAGCTCTCGGCGCTCCCCAGACCACCTAACTGGTTTTAGGGGTCCTACTCCTAAAGAAAAAAGGAAAAAAGAGGGGAGGACAGAAGGAAAGAAAGCGGTAAAGGGGGAAGGGCAAGGAGGAGAGACGAGCCCCCCAATTGAAATTTCTGGCTACGCCACTGCCTTGTACTTGTGTAATAATACTACACTGTGTCTCAAAAAACATCCTCGACATTTTTGACTATAACTTTAAAACCAATTACCAGATTTTGATAATTTTTGGGACGAATATTCCTGACACCATTTGCCATCAAATGACCATTTAGTTTTCTACCTCACTCAATGTATGCTTTTGCACTACCTAGGGAAAGCAGATCAAGCGAAATATGTGTTGAAATAAACAGAAAACCTGAAAAAAAACATCCCCGACATTGTCGATCGTAACTTGAAGGAAGATTAGCAGATTTTAATAATTTTTGGCAAAAATATTTCCGACACAACTGGCTATTAAATAAGTGTTTTAGTTTCCACCTTACCCAACGTTTGCTTTTGCACTACCTGGGAAAGCAGACCAAACATAATACATGTTAAAATGAATGAAAAAAACGTCGATAAATTCCATTTATCTTAATCTGTGGGCCCCAACAGGTTTGACATGCAGCAGTATGTCTACCAGATGAAGTTTAAGAATGTTTGTGAAGTCAAGAAGCGACTGGTACAGCCTGGATTGGTCTGGAGCAGAACTTTATCGATACTGCTGTCAATAAATGTACAAGCGTCTCCTTGTCTGTGTTCGCATTGTGGGCCACCACTTCAAGCAATTTTACTGCAGACAGTTGAAAAATGGACAACTGGATGAATTGTCAACCAGAGTGTCAGAAACGTGAACAAAATGTTTTTACGTGTTATGTTAATTAAGCAAATATCGCATTGGAGAAAAAAGTGATATTTCGCTGGTTGTGTTTTTCCCAGGTAGTGCAGAAACTAACGTTGGGTGAGGTGGGAAACTAAACGGTCAATTGATGGCACGTTGTGTTAAAAATATTCATACGAAAAATTATCAAAATCTGATGTTTTTTGAGACACAGTGTATAATTACATATGGTATTTGCCGCCAGAACTGCTATAGAAGTTTTGAGTAAAAGACCAGCGAGGTAGGTCTCGAAGAACACGACAAAAGTTTGGCGCTCGACTAATAGCGGTCGTGATTACGTGAAACAGGCCTAAAACAGTCGATGTGAAAAATTTACTGGTACAAAATGCGATTGTTTCAGCAACTTTTGTTCAAGTGTCTTCATGCAGAACTGAAGCAGACCGCATGGCTTTCTGCGGTACGATAGGTATAGGCCTATGATGGAAGGCGTCGACTGCATGGGGTGTTGCCTAATAAAGCTGCCGCATGCCCGGGAAGCATAAAACAATGGGCGATGACGACGGCCGGGCTACTGCACACTGATGTAGACTTGCACAGCAGTCTGTGAAGTATGGAGTCTAGAGTCAGTCTATAAAACACGCAGCACATAAAGCGTCTAGCTGTACGGTGTGCAGCTACTGATGACCTGGCGGACATAGTCGGACGCTGGCAGACCGTCGGTCATTGTGACACCAAGGATTTTCAGCAAGGTGTCACGGGTAATATCAGTCTGTGGCGCTGTAGTTTTTCGTTTCCGTCCGGTGTCGACCAAGGCCGGCCATTTCTTTCGGGGTGGCTTCCGGCTAAGTGTTAACTTATTCTTATGCGCCTGTTCCTCGCTGTTCGGTGACTGCTCCGTTGCTGCTTTGGACAGATTTTAAGATCGGTTAGCTGCACTGTAGGCTTACGCTTTTACGGTCGCAATTTTCGGTCGATCTTGGTGAAATTTTGCACCGTCTTTTGACGCTGTCAAAATCCAATAATGCATTAATCTCTTATTTTGCTCAGCTTTTTACCCTGCAATACATTTTAAACGAAATTTACAAACACTAATAGTAACGAGGTCCGCGAAGTGAACCGCGCGACTAATGCGACTATAGTTAGCAGCTCAAACGACGCGTCTCGGCAAACGCCACGGCATATAAATCAGTATTATCAGTATTATTTGGCCATATTTGCCGATTGCCTTTAATTTTGCACCTTTAGCCTAGTTAAAATACATTAAATTCCATTACGCCGACTTTGTCGAGGACTTGTCACGGACTTTGTCGCAAACATCTCGATATGTCGAGATGGTTTGTGTCCGAGACTTTTTTCGCAGAGAAATTTCAGTGAAAGTCAGAGTAATAGAATTTAGGCTTATGTGGTTTAAACAAGTTCAAGTTCAAGTTTAAAAATCGTCAAAGTATGATAGTAGGTTACGTTATGTTACACCACGAAAACAGCAGCTCTAAGTTGCTCGTTATCTATGGTTGTTGTTATTGGCAACGGTAAAGAAATTTGTGTAATTTGTGTAATTAGTTCATGTTTACTAATTTGCGGGTAGTATGGAGGACTTTCAGAGCGGAGAAGAGGTTAATAAGTTTTGCTTCAAGTTTTTGTTTACGAACTGCTGTACACCAGTGTCATATTTCTGCCACACAAGCGGGTTTCTAATTACGATTAAATACCATCTAACCACCATAGTAGTGGTGAAATAAGAAAAGCAAACGACTATGCAACAGTAATAGCAGGTGTCCGGACCTTCATTGTGTACATTATACAAAAAATGGAGATAAGCCTGCAAATGTAATTAAACAGAACGCTATATATTGTGCCGAAGGTTGTCAATGATTATTGATGATTAGGGACCTGATGATTTGTGCTCATTTGTGTTATCACATTACATTACATTACAATTTTCAACGTGGCCTGAGTAAAAACTGCTAGAACTACAGGTACAAGTGCAAGTCACGACAAAAGTACAAATGGATAGGATTGTCTAAACAAAAAAGTTTTCAGTTGACGGCGGAACTGTGAAAGTGTGTTGGACGCAACAATGTCCAGTGACAAACTGTTCCATAGCCAAGCACCAGCAACAGCGATGGCTCGGTCACCAACAGTTGTGCACTGCAACTGGGGAACATCCAGCTGGTGTGTCAGTGAGGACCGCAGACGTCGTCTTGACGGCATGTTGGACAAACGTCACAGGTCTGCAGCCAGGTATGATGGAGCCGTGCCATTCAGCGAGTGAAAGACTATCGTCAACAGTTTGAACTGTACACACTCGAGCATTCTCAGCCAGTGGAAACTGGTGAGCATGTTGATGATGCGGTCTGAGTGCTGCAGACCTGCAATGAATCGTGCGGCAGCGTTGAATACTGACTGGAGGCAGCTGTACAGGTAGCCTGGTAAGCCATTGCCATAGTCCAGTTGGGTCAGGACGAGAGCAACGATAAACATCTGGTAGACAGACGTCGGCACTGAACGTCGAATGCTGCGCAGCTGAGGCAGATCGGCGAAGCAGCTGGCAACGGTTTTCTGGACGCGGCATCGCATGCTGAGGTCAGAGTTGAAGTAAGTTCCAAGATTTTGGACTGACTTCGACGGGTTGACGAAGTCAGACTTGATCTAAAGAGCTGACATGGGCAGCTGATGACAGCAATGAGCTGTTGCACACTAAAGCAGGTTGGTCTTACCGGGGTTTAGCTGTAGACGGTTGGCCAGCATCCACGCGTTGTCAACACATGCAGACAGGCGCATTTGGAAGTCAGCGACAGCAGATGGTCTGCATGAGCCGTATACCTGGGTGTCATCGGCATACAGATGTGGCTGGAAGCCATGCCATTCTACCAGACCAACTAAGTCAGCAGTATGGAGAATCAACAGTATTGGGCCCAACACTGACCTCTGTGGGACGCCACATGTCAGCCACATTTGGGGGGACCTGTGTATGCCACGTCAAACGTACTGGGACCACCCGTACAAGTAAGACCGGAACCACTCTAGCATAGGGCCACCCAGTCCATAGGACACATGCAGACATTGACATTATATAGCATGGTTGACAGTGTCAAATGCAGCTGAAAGGTTTAGAAGGACCAGTGCTGCAACGTTGCTACTGTCTATAAAATGAGTTTAATTTTTATTAGTTTGATGAATAATTTGATAAATTACTGCTGTCATCAACTTGTTCATGCTGTATTGATTTTTTTTTGTTTCAGACAACTTTTGTTGTTGATGAAGTGAGCAATATCATTAAAGAGGTAAAAATTTTGATGATGGCAGTTATCCAGTTTTACGTACTGGTAGTATATATCTTAAGTTGTTATTGACCAGCTTATATTTGGTGATGTCGTTTACATTTATGAAATCCAATGTATGTCACATGCCATCTGATTTATTTATACAGTTTGCTCATATTTTAAAATGATGTCTTATTCATTTACATTATTCAAGAGAGAAGAGAGAATTTTTTTAAGCTTTGCAGTGATTTCTGTACATCTTATGAATTTAACCTGGGTAATTTTGGTCAGAGTCTATTGTTTACCTTGGTTTGCCTTGGTAGTTTTATGCTAGCATGTCGAACTGGTTGCAGCAAGGTTGCTGGTTCAAATCCCAGCTGGTTCACTGCCAGGTAACCACCCTGGGCATGTTGTTCACACATGTGCCTTTGTCACCGAGTTTGATGGTATAGTTTGGAACCGGCCTAGCTGCCAAGAAGACAACATTAGTATATGGGAGAGGTGTGGCTTGCCATCTATATAACTGAGCTGTGTCTTTTAAAGGGCAGCAAATTGAAATGAGCACTGAGCTTTAACGTCACACAGCTGTCAGAGGGTGCTGTCGACTAAGGGTGGTTTAACTTATTTTATGTTTTATTTATTACCTTAACCACTGATGTATTGCTTATCTTAAGCATCTCACCTTAAAGGTCCATGAACATTTAAGTTAACATATATATTTTTTCCATTTTCCTAAAACAGCATACTTTTCTGATAATTATGATAGTAATATCGGCCACCAGTGTTTTGTCAACATGAAGAAATTTACTTTTGAAATCGATGATGTACGAAAATGCTGCAGAAAACGAGATGCCATGTTGACATGCTGATGACGTCACAAGTTGAACATGTCATCAATGTAAAATACGCATAAAAACATAAGCATTATAAAATTATATTTTCTACCTATGTACTGCTGCAGCTGTCATGCGACACAGTATTTTTTGCCATTAAAAATATTAAAATTAATGGGTAAACACCATAGATAAGATATACCATGTGGTAAACACTGACTGTGTTTTACCAGTGACGTCATTTCCGGCCACTTGCCAAAGGTCAGATTTTTCAGCATAACGTAACGTAACGCCATTTTTTGCTATATTTAGACATTAATTTCATACATTTGTAAAGCATAAATCAGCATATTGTATATACAAGGTGAAATGTCTAATTGAGGTCTACATAGATTTCACAAGTGAGTTTGACAGTGGCCATGGACTTTTAGGCAGGATGTAAATCAGTTTATCCTCACAGCCTTTGCTCGTAGCAGCATTGCTTATGTTTTCTTAATGTGTAAGCTGTTTATTGCTGTTTATGATAGGCGATCGAAAGTGCCGTTGGAGGCAGTGCATATCAGCATAATAAGGTGAATCCGTGGACATCGAACGTGGTTGAACAGTGCTTAAATCAGCTTGCTAAGCTGGCCAAGCCATTCAAGTACATAGGTAAGTTATTGCATTGGTGACTGACTTAAATACATGCACAGTGCACATGTTGCTTTTGTTTTACCTGACTTTGTGCATGCTTGGCTTTCCATAGGTCTCTCTGTGGATAGTTTTAGGGATTCTCGTAGCTAGGTTTTGCACACAAGTCAACCTACCAAAACATTTCAAGTGTTGTGGAGTTTTCAGCAGTAATTTTTAATAGCGTATTTATTGCTGACTGTACTGATGAAAGAATTTTGAACATGATCGATAGTTGATGGAGTTCTGAAATTTAATTTCTAGTTTATGAAGATCATTCCAAAAGTTTCCGGCCTCGGCATATTAGCCAATAATATTTTCTACAATTTATACATCAGTGAAACGTACATCCTTTACAAACTCTAATGAGTCAGTCGTGGATATAACGTTATTGTAATTTATGATGTCATACAGCTCTAAACCGAAATAATTTGGAGCGCTGTCACAAACAGCATAGAATCTTGCTCACTGTTGCATGACAATTTTCCAGTCTTTAGCTATGTTTACCAAAGTGGAGCCCCGTGGCATCTGATTTTGTGAAAACCCTAACAAATACGTTTATGAATTTCTTATTAGTCCGCCCGAAAACGATAGTTTTAGGAAGGACTTATGTTTTACCCCTGATGTTTTTTTTTCCACTCGCGAAATCTCCGAGATGCGTGGGCCGACCGGCGTGAAATTTTGCATGATGGTCAATAATAGGCCGAATTTTATAATGCCGGTCCAAAATTTGGGGGGCGCACCCCAAAAAAATTTCAGGGGCCAAAAACATTCAAAATTTGGCCCGATTTCGGACGACTTCGAAGTTTGGCGGCGAATATCTCCGAAACGGATGAAGATATTCAAAATCAGATAGTCATTCCGTCTATGGCGATTCCTCCTGCGTTAGGCGAAACAAGTCCGGTGAAGTTTGGTCCAGTGACCTTGGAGATTTAGATGTTGAATTGTACCCCCTAAAGCGCATTTTTTGGAAGACCATATTTCGGCCTCTAGGGGGTGCTGCGCCCCCAAATTTTTACACGCGCTAGAGCATGACCAAGTCTTACTAGCGCGCCCTCCACCGGGGATGGGAGCCCCCCTTACAACTTTTTTCAAAGGGGAGTCAAAAATTGGCTTGAAATGCAATAAAGGAGCACTTATAACTTCGGAGTTAGGGGGTATAGCCCGACAAAACTAGCACGTGACGCGGCTCTAGGTTGGGGTGTTAACGCAAGTACGAAATTTGGGGGCACCGCCCTTCTTAAAATTTGGGAGGGCAAAAAACGTGCAAAAATCGGTGCGATTTACGACAACTTTCGAGTTTGAGCACAAATATCTCTGGAACCGATGAAGATAGCGACAATTTGGAAACGGCGTTAACGAG
>Ga0209367_1003500_pt1 | contig 21373 bp, 13 predicted proteins | sample WorMetLIZISLAND2_FD_187412 | JGI IMG/M metagenome (GOLD analysis project Ga0209367, IMG submission 187412) | Marine gutless worms symbiont microbial communities from Max Planck institute for Marine Microbiology, Germany - Olavius geniculatus... ...
TGGTCAGGAGCAGAACATTATCGATACTGCAGCTGTAAAGTGGGCCAGTGTACAAGTGTCATAGTGGGCCAACACTTCAAGCAGTTTTACTGTAGGCAGTTGAAAAATGGATAACTGAATGAAATGTCAGCCACAGTGTCAGAAATGTGAACAAAATGTGTTTTTACGCGTTATGTTAATTAAGCAATCATGTCGCATTGAACAAAAAAGTGATATTTTGTTTGTTCTATTTTCCCCAGGTAGTGTAGAAACAGATGTTGAGTGAGATGGAAAATTAAATTGTCACTTGACGACAAGTTGTCTCAGGAATATTCGTACCAAAAATTATCAAAATCCGATAATCTTTCTTCGCGTTATAGTCGAAAATGTCGGGGATGTTTTTTTTGGGACACAGTGTAATGTGCCACGAGTACAAACTTGCTTGTCACTACCAGTTCTGACAGTTGCTGAATGGCTCCCCTGCTTCGATGATGAACTTTATCTGGTTAAATGATGGCAAACTGTTGAAGTTTTACCATTGCAGCCACAAAAATGCCCAAAACGATCATCTTCACACAAAAAAGGTGCTATTTTTTTTATGAAACACCATGTACATTCAGTCACACAGAAGGCCACTATTTCACACAATGCACAAATATTTTATACAACCTGTTCTAGTCACTTTGCTGCTCAGTCTGCAGTGCATTCTATTTACGTTGTCATGATTAATGTAACAAATAACCAAAATACTGTAGACATTAAAACGAGTGTTTCATTTTCCAGCCTATGTATGCAGTATTTATGCTTCATGATAGGATATGTGCCACGAATGAAACAGAGGTGCAGAAAAGCATCACCATTATTTCGGACAACACATACGACATCATTGTTGGAGTAATATTGATTACGAATTCACTTTCACAGTTCACAAATATTGGGGTCCACTTTGATTTCAACGAGCAAACTGAGATCAGACAAATCTCACTACTGGACAGACCTTACAAGTTTTTTTTTCAGTTACGCCAAAGCACGACTGAGGACAGCCATCCAAATCTAGTGGAAGCGGATGGCTTTGGTGAGTGTCGTGGTCACGGAAGAGATCTGTTTGAGGTCGTGAGTTTCCGGGTTTGACGGAGTGTAAGATGAGAACGTGTAGGCGAGCGCATGGCAGACCCTCGTCAGCATCTGCATCATCTCCAGGCGCTGCCAGTTGGCTTCCAGCTCGGTGCACAGAGCTTGCACGAACCATGACCCGTTGTTCGGGTTCTGGAACGACACGTGTCCTGCAACGTACAGCAATCAACGTGCTCTTCACATATCACCATCATCCTAGGTTGCAGGGGCGTCTACGTCCATTGAGGACTACGCCCAAAGCGTATTACTTTTCTCAAGGGGGCAAATTCTGGGGCTTCAGAGGAGCCCGGGGGCAGTGATCATTCCATCCAGAACTTGACCGGAAATTTTTTGTGAGGCTAAAAATGCATGAAATTCATTTTGCCCGAACACCAGTAGTAAATCTTAGGCCCCACGATGCTCCCCAGATCCCCTAACAGGCTAGGGGGAAATACCCTTCCCATTCCCCACTCTATTTGACGCCTTAACCACTTCCGTGTAGGAAATTTTTTGGGCACTTATGAGTAAATATACCGTCTTCTGCCATCAGCAACAATGTAGCACGTTAGCTAACTATATGACGTCAAAGAGGTTCAAGACGAGGTGAAGGGGAGTAGGGGGTTAAACACTGGAGGGGAATTGAGGGGGATTGCATGGTGTGTCCATGAGGGGATAGATGCCCCTGATGGGCTCAAAAAGTAGGGGGCGGCAGGAAGTGGCAATTTTCCGGCAGACCACACTGCAAATTTCCAGCAGAATTCCGTCAGACAGTTGCAAATATCCGACAAATTTCAATTTGCCCCTAAATTTCCCCAAAGCTGGCTTTTTAGCCCCAAACTGCATTTTTTAGATGAAAATTTTTTAACAAAATGATACTCTAACAATTTTCCAACAGCTCAACATTTACGAGGGAGGGCAGCTCTCCCGCTGCCACGAAGCCATGATCATCATGTAAACTGTAAAACTGCTTGTCATACTTTTCCAGTATCAATCATAAATTCTTAACCAACGACAGTGAACTGTTATTTTAGTAGATACTGTACAAGTGACAATAAAATCCTGTGCAGTTTGTTACATGAACACGTTGCAAGTCATTCCAGAGATCTATCCCAGGCAATCAGTTGAAATAGTACTGACACACATCTGTAATAAATAAGCACGTTTCCTACATCTCCAAAGTCGATAACAGTGCTCTGGACTTGTAAGTGAAGTCAATTATATGCTGACAAAGTTGTGCCTGAGCCCAAAGTAACGACATGATACGTCGTCTACGTAAAACCAGATCAAAAAGACAAATTTTGTTTGTAGTCTGTACACACAAGCAATGCCATACAAACCGTCAGCAGTTGAGTAGACATAGAGAAAGTCTGCCTCAATGGGAATTGTGACCTGGGTTGAGCCATCACCATTATCAGATTCCGCTACCTCCACTTTCTGTCCTCTGTCAAACATTTTCCCTCTGCAAGCCTAAAGTGTACAGTCACAAACAATCAGAAATGATGCAAATGAGTGTCATGAAACCAATGTCCTGCGATCAGAATCACACACACTGCGGTTAGACAAGCAGCTAGAGTTGAGTGCGGGGTGTCTATACAGTTCGTGGACCATCGTTTGTCTGACTGAATATAATTATTGAGTTCAGCCTGCTGTGCAGGGGTGGGGATTGGCCTATCATGACATAGCCATAGCTCGGGGCAGTCCCTGGTACATGGTACAGTCACAGAGTAGATTGGCCATCAGTTAGCAGTGTTCTACATCCATCCAATGACTTGAGTAACTACTGCAATTAACTGCACTATGACTGTGATGACAGCACTAAAGCATACTCCTAAAGCATAGGTATATCTTGCCGGTATCATATCAGAGCAGGTGTCAATCATTTTTAATTACCTTCACAGTGGGAGGCCCCGCCCACATTCGGTACACCCTGGTACCTTTACATGTGTCTGGCTATAGTACGCATTGGTAACCCTAACCCTAAATTGCACTATAATAGGGCATTTAAGGCTAAATTAGGCCTCATATTGGTTGCTTTCTTAATTTTAGTTTTCAATAATTAATTAATTATGCTAACTAATCTATTTAAATAGCTAATTTAATTATTTTTCTAATTTACTGTAACGTTTTCCTTGCTGGCGTTCATACATACACCCAGCATGTTTTACATGACCGTCTACAGCTCTCATTACCTACCAATTACCACGTAGAGAGAGCCGCGTAATTACCCCCTGCTACACGGTAATTGGTAGGTAATGAGAGCTGTAGACGGTCATGTAAAACATGCTGGGTGTATGTATGATGCCAGCAAGGAGGATGTTACAGTAAATTAGAAAAATAATTAAATTAGCTATTTAAATAGGTTAATTAGCATAATTAATTATTAAATGCTAAAATTAAGAAAGCAACCAATAAGAGGCCTGATTTAGCCCTAAATGATAGAGCAATTTAGGGTTACCAAGGCGTACCGTGTACCGATGAGGCAGGGTGTACCGAAAGTGGGCGGGGCCTCCCACTGTGAAGGTAATTAAAAATGATTGACACCTGCTGTGATCTGATACTGGCAAGATATGCCTACTCATACAGCTATTATTGTCTTCATTAATATTACTATGGTAGTAATATTACTATCACCATTATCACTGTTATTATTTTCACCCTCAGTTCTCCATTCTTGAAGAAGCCTACAAATTGACTAGGAAATAAAAAGGTGGGTACAATCTTCAGTCCATGCAGTCAGCAACCAGCAAACTGTCATACAACAAAACAGCCTTGTAACGATGTATCAAAACCGAAATTCTCTGACAGGTAGCTGGTCTCTCCAGGTAGCCTCACCAGTATTGATTGAAATCCTTCTTCCAAGATCAGCCAGGAGCAGGAGCTGGCAAGTCGATGTGTTAAAAACGCCCAGTGTCTCAACTGAAAGTGGCTCAAAGATGTAATAGGCACCAAGATCAACATAATGTTCCTCTTTGTGAGCAGCTATTATTAATTTTGTATTGTTGTTATTTCTTTAACACTCCTAGCAGTAAAGATCCTGAGGTTAAAAACAAAAAAGTCAAAAATAAGTCTAGTCATTGTTATCATATGGTGACAAGTGACAACTGCACTGCAGCATACCTGCACAAAGACCATCTTCGGCTTGCCACCAAGTGAATCGTTGTTTTTCAATGGTTCCATTAACTGGCTGAGCAGGATATCCTTATCTGTTCCAAAAATTTTCCCACTGTCACTTCCATGTGTCAGAATAAACACCGCAAAACAATCGCATTCCTTGTTCCTTTCAGTCCTGGCAGCTAGCAACAGAAAACAACAAGAAAATAAAAATTACTGGGTAGTGGGCAATCATGAAACGAACAAATTTAAATCTAGTTGTGGCAACACCAATGGACAAAATGAATAGTTAGCACACTCAGCATACATCAGTTGGCAGATTGTTGTTGCCTGGTAACAACAATATACTGATTAACATTTTGATGCCACTAGTTGGATTCTACAATTGAAAATTCTCAATCCCAACAATTCTGCAACATAAATTGGCAATTGAACAAAATGTAATTGGTTCATATTTGACTTATGTGAAAACTACAGAAAATTAGACAGTTGAACAAAAATTGGAAATAACATTTTAGTATTGTTAGTAGTAGTCACAGCAGCAGCAGCAGAAGATGGTTCACAACTGTATAAGTATATTGACTAAATACTACTACATGGTACAATCTGCAATGCATCAAACATATGCTGACTGCAATTCCATATCCATATCCATATACAACATAGCTGATTTGATTCTGTCAAAATGTATGTTTGTGTATGTTACAAACTAATGCATGCATCCACATAAGTAAAACAAAAATAAACACAGAGCAGAACTGTGCCGTGCAGCAAAGCTTCAGTTTGCTACAAACCTGTGGCAATTTCTTGCAGCATCTGATGAACCTTCAGCTGCCTATGTTCCTCCACTTCAAAACCCAGTATGTCCCGAAAGACCCTCTTTATGGTAGCAATGTCCCTGTCAGTGCCTTTACGATCCTTGAGTTTCAGCTCTGCATTAAACTGTGTATTGCAGATCAGCACGAGCTTGCCTCGGCTTCGGTCCATCCGATATGCCTCTTCACTGTGTTGTGAAACTCTGCGACACAAACATAATGCAGAACTGAATATATTCATTAACACATCATAAATCTTTGAGTCCAAATATTGCAAGTTAGGTATTGTTAAGAGCTGACTACTATGACAGTGGGCGACTTCACTTTTTGACTTAGACTTTCGCTGAGCCTTTTCACTGAGCCAAAGCTAAACACTAAAGTCTGTACTTAGACCACAGTCAGACTTAGACCAAAACGATTAAAAATGGCAGAAAATGAGTAAACCTAACAGGAAATAAATCAACCAGTTATGCTTGGACTTGCTTATTTAATTGTGCCACGCATGCAGATGACGTAAATACGTATCGTCTGACGTCATTGCGTATTCATTACGGCATTGATTTTTGGTACCAGACTGCTTTAACTCACTAAACTATCCATACGTATATAATAGTCGTCATGTTTTCGCTCAGCTAAAGTAAAAAGTTGAAGTGGATTCAGACTCAGCAAAAGTTAAGCCCTAAAGGCTAAAGCTATCTCTTCCATGCAAATCGAACCGACTTTAGCCAGGTTAGTTCAGCTCAACTTTGGTCTAAGTAGGTACTTTTGGATTCAGCGAATCACTAAGACTTTCGCTGAGCCTAAACTTCGGTCTAAATTGGTAAGTTTAGGCTCAGCGAAAGTCTCAGCAAAATCACTTCACTTTCTGACATAAGTAGGTACTTAGACCAAAGTTTAGGCTCAGCGAAAGTCTCAGCAAAGTCTAAGTCAAAAAGTGAAGTCGCCCAATGACTGCAGATACTAACAGCCATATATATTTATGCCATATTAGCTCTATACACTTATGCATGTGAAATTACTATGATCGTAAAGACTTCAATACCACGTGACATCAGACAAACTATATTAACATATGTATATGTTTGTTTCACGACATTAAGAGACTTAGACTCACTATATAAATTTTAATCCACTATAACATGAGTGTGCAGATAGGACGGACACAATACAATCAAATAAAATGAATAGCGAAAAAAAGGAAAAATACACATCACATATCGTATCAACAAGGCAATTACTTACAGTGAGCTGACTGAAATATCACTGATTCCGGAATCGAGCAACTGATCCTCTGGCATTCCTGAAGTTGACAGAGTCAGCTCAATCGGCTGATTGTCAGGTACAGCATCAATCGTATCCTGAACTTTCATCTTCTCTTCCACCTTCTGTTACACAAAGCAAAACGACGTCAAATAAGTGTCGACGTTTGGCTGATTCACAACCCAACACAACACAGTCACAACGCAAACACTGAACCCAAAGAGTTTGTCGGTCTAACATCATGTCACACCTGGGACACACCGCTAATACCTCACTGATGATCAGTCGTGAAATATGTCATTACAAATTCGATCAAATGCGGCGATCGGTAACGCTACGTTATTAACACACTTCTCAACTAAATGCATACCGTAACACAGTACAATAATACGCACCAATACGTATTATATACGCACTTCGGTTTGTAATTGTAATTTACACCACACCTCTTCCAAATCACGTCTACGTTTTCCCTTCGGGTTTTCCCAAACAACGCGTTTGATAAAACCCGGTTGGGATGGAGCTTACTCCGATGAAAATAACTAATGCAATAATTCATGGCTTAATTTTTAACAGTTGTAACTAAAATGTATGTAGAATTATTAGCCTTATGAGTATTTTACAAAAAGTCTTTGAGAAAAGCCATCGTCTAAGTTTTTTAAAAGCTCGTTATTAGGTGCATTTCAGGTTTTAGCCAGTTCCGCAAAAGTGAAAGTAATTTAACACTCTGTGTTTAGTGGAAAATTGTTTACGTCGTTTTTTTTCAGTCTGAGTTGCATATTATGTTAATTATTCATTTAACCACCGAAGATGACGTTTAGAAAATGTCTTGATTATTCGTTGTAGGATGCCATTGTTGGTAGAAGGCCAAACGCTGCAATATATACCCCAGAACTTCAAACATTTTGTCGATTCCCGTTTAGTTTTACAAGTACGTGTGCATTTTGCAGCACCGTTTGGGCAATATAGCATTTATTACCTAGCCATATACCGGCATTAGTGATATGATGCCGCTAGAAAAGGCCATAAGTACGCATTTACATATCTTATGTTAATAATTGAGGTACTATTTGTTATTGCTCAGTGCTACGGTGACCAAAATTACTATCGTCAGTTCGCCGAACTGAGTCAAAAGAATCAGAGCTTACTAAAAGCAGTTCGGCGATCTGAAGTGCAGCTAATTGGGCCACTAAAATTAGTTCGGCCGTGCTGCTATTAATTTCACACCACCATCAGAGGCGCGTTTCGCACTTTTTTCTCTGAGAATCTCAGATATTCTAACTTAGAAGCGCGTTTCGCACTTTCTACTTCTCTGAGATTCTCCGAGAAATTGTGAGCAAGCTTTTTTGCTACGTTATGCTAGCGCCCACTTGCTTGAGTTACGTCATCCAAATAGATAAAATTGGCTAGCGTGGAATTCTATGTTAGAATTCTCAGAGAATTAATACTTGCGCATTTCACACTTTTCGTGAGAACTAGTGAGAACAACTGAGCCGTAGAAGTGAGATTCTCAGAGAAAAAAGTGCGAAATGCACCTCTGTACTGCATTAGAGATGGTGAATAGATTCACTAATTATAAAGTAAAAAAAATATTAGGAGACCTTTAACTCTGATTTCTAGTAAACTCCTCATTACCAGCGCTGGCTGCTGAGATGAAATGTGCGCAGGTGGAGAGTAATGCTATCTACCATGACTTGTGCAAAGCAACGTTTCTTCTTTATACAAAATGGACTGAAAAAATGATTAAGCACCACATTTCTTATTTGTATCTTTACAAAATACTGAGAGGTTAAAAACCTTTCAGTTTACTCTCTGCTTGACAATGCTAGAGCTGTACCATAATGGCCTGCTCGTGAAGTTACAGCATGGACCTAAAATCTTACTGCGCAACTTAGATTTATTTATTTTAGCTTTCTTAGGTAGTTAGTTAACTTTCTGCTACATTTTGGTATTGCTAGGCCATCAACTGCCAAGCAGGCAATAAATCTGGAGGTATCAGTTTCTGCAGTGTCATGAGACTCGCTTAACGCCTGACAGTGATAGCATGGCAGGATGTCAGCAGCCTGGCAGCATTGGGTGTTATTCATTTTCTTCGAACTGAAAGCAGCAAATTTTGCATTGCTTTTATCAGTTTGCCGAACTGAAAGTACGAGGGGCGTTCAATAAGTTCCAGGACTACGTCCTTAATACAACAACAGTAAATCGCACATGTCTGACAGTTATGTTATCTTTCAACATATTCTTCCTGCAGTTCACTGCAATGTTCCCATTGTTCTACAAGTCAGCTGGAACCCATAGCATTAGGTTTTTTCTTTGCACCTGTAGAAATTTTTGTACAAAATGCTGTAGAACATTTTCAGCATTTTCAAACTTAATGTCTCCAAGTGATTCTCTCTGTGGTCTGAACAAGTGAAAATTACTTGGAGCTAAGTCTGGACTGAATGGCAAATGCTGTAGCAGTTCCCAGCACATCTTTTCAATTTTCTTAACTGTCTAATGGGCCAATTGCACGATGGGCCACTGCCATTTTTAAGAATGACACCTTTCTGCAACAAACCTGTTCAGTTGCTGCAAATTGCTGATCATAATCAATCAGACAATAATGCCTGCTAATATTGTTCGTTCATGGTGTGTCTTTCAAGCAAAAAAGTCTGCAAGAACAACTCTAAGTAAACCAAAAATGCTTTGTCTGCAGCTGACCGTTTTTGCTATAAGCAGTGCTCCAACACTGACATCATCACTAACTGACTAATGATTGCTGCAAAAGCGGGCAAACTATTCAGATACCTGGTACTTTCAAACGTGATAAAGTGTCACTGCTAATTACTACAAATAATCTACAATAAATTTCACACTTTTTACACCTTCTGCAACTAGAAAATTTTATTATTATTCTCTAATCTAATTCTCTAAACAAACGTCAATGCCTATCATTAATATCTTAATAATAATGATGTCACAATGAGACCGTGGTAAGTGATGTACAATAGTGGCAGCACAACTTCATAATAGTTTTGGTTTACAGCTGTCACTGTGTGCTTACTGAAAAGAACAGTCCTCAGACTTATTGAACACCCCTCGTAGAATTAACGTTTGTTATTTGAATACTGTAACAACATCCACAAACGAGTTCTTTTGTGGAGCTTCCTTGACCTACTGAGTTAATGAAAGTATTAGCAGAAGACTGATTCATTCTTATTGTACTTGTGATTGTACAAAAAATCGGTGATGTGGGTGACCTGCTGACACCAGTTGATACTTGACATTTTTAATTTTAGCTTGTGACCCCTTGCATGGCTGTCAGTTAGATTGTTGACTCTGCGGAATCCAAAATGGTAATTTAAAAAAAAAATTAGCTAAGATTTATATGTGTAGCATGTCTGAATTTTTTTGAATGGATTTTTCTCATTTTTTTGTAATAACAAATACATCATCAAACTGTTGCGCAGTGACTTTTCATTAAAAATTATTGAATAATGAAGACATGATCTGAACAGCAATTTCTAAAACCATACCGGGTACAACATTTTATTGCATACACAGTTTACAATTGTTTAGTTATATTACTATTATTAGCATAATGGAATAATGATTATTTTACATGTTGCATCGAATCACTTCAACTATCGATGGTTTCTGCTGTGTATATGCCATTTTTTGTTTGTGTATATAGGAATCAAGTTTATCATTAAGAAACATTCCACCAAGGACTGTTGGACCTGAATATCTAGTTTATGTAAACCAACGTGAATTTGCCATTGCAGCACCATCAGCAGGTAAATATCAATATTATCATAACAGAATTAGGCAGAATTATGTACAGCAGCATTATCGTTTTGCATCAATACTTAGTACTATTCAGTGATTTTTGTATCTTAGTTTGGACTTTGAAGACGTAAAGACATCTTACATGTCTTTTATCAATAGAACATAGTGATTGATTCTATTCTACTCTGGGGTTGTTAATGATATAGTGTGCCTCCAGTGATTAGCTGCAGGAGTTGTTGATGCTTTTAGTTTGGTTAGTTATTAATTTGTATAGCACACATTGTCGGTCAGATGTCGATGTGTTTGCGGTAATGTGTTGATCCTTGACGTGCTAGAACATGTCAGCATTTTGGGTACTGATGATGCGACAACATGCCACATTCTTGTCCTTCGACATTCCGGTTTGTAGCATTTTCTGGACAGCCGATTATCAATTGTGATTCTGTTTTTTTTCTGATTTTCATTTGATGTAGATATATGCAGCATCAGTTTTACACTTGTGTTTTTTTCTGCAATATTGGGAATTCCTAACTCATTTCTGAATTATTTATCTTCACTTTTACATGTATCAGTTGTTTTTAGCTATTTTTATGTAACTGTGTCTTTATGTTTCTGTATTTTCTGTTTTTTTTTGCAATTTGCTGTTTAGTACATACTTTTTACTTTGCATCATTTTTGCTGAATGTTATTTTATAGCTGTTATTTTTAGGTTTCTGTAAGTACAGTTTGTGCCTGGTTATTTCTGCTGCAATACTGATTCAATCTCGTGTTTATTTGTTCCAGTTTTTGGCCAGTTAAATGTTGATAATGTTGATGCTGACAATGATGTTGTTACTGCAGGTAATGGTGTCACAGGCTTGGCTCACTTGGATGGCACAGATGTCAGAAAAGGAGTCCAGAGAATGATGACAAAGTTGAAACATCTGTGTCATGGAGCTCCTGAGGGCAGGTTGAGTATATTTTGCTGTTGAATTTTGTTTTAGTTTTACAGCATTTCACTGCAAGAGACATCTCAGACAAATAGTAATGGTGGTGGCGTTAGTGGTGGTAGTATTGTAGTGGTGTAATATTTAGTATTTGTTGGCTGGCAGTAGAATTGCAAGCTCGTGGGTTTTATTCTCGGCCATTCCATTATCACATAATAATTTTGAGCACATTGTTTGCACCGATGTGCCTCTGTCAACAAGCAGTATAATTTTTACTGGCATAACCACTAGGAAGGTAATGACAGTATATGGGATTTTGAGAGGTATGGCCTAGCACCCATATAACTGAGCTGTGTTTGCAGCTTACTGCCAGTGTCCTATTATAAAATTGCCCCCTGAAACATCTTCCCCTGGTGACATTTTACTGGTAAAAATTTGCCCTCGGTGGATTATAACCGGTAAAATGTCGTGGGGGGACTTTTTATCCAGGTTAAAAATTTGCCTCCACCATGAAAAATCTGCCTACCCCATTAAAAATTCTTACCCCCATTAAAATGTCTTCCCTCTTGAAAATGTTATTTGTGACATCTGAGAAAAGTTGGGCTCTTTTCACTATGAAATATCCTCTCCCCTGTGATAATGTTGCCTCTCCTGAAACGTTAGTAGCGACAGGCAAAGTTCTTATGGTGCACCTTACTGGTAATAGTTTGCATCCTCATTAATATGTCTGGTCAGCTAATAATGAGTAAATGTAGGCCTGCTGTTAAGAATCATTTTCCTTGCTACAGTGTCTCTCCTCCGAGGCTTAGGCCTACTTATAGCATAGCCTAGTTTTCTGTTGTCAGATCATTTTTATTAGAATGAACCTAATCCAAAAACATGAACTAATTACAGCATTTCATTTTCCAGGCACAGTTCCAACTTCTAAATGAAGCCGCATTGTTGCGATGTCAAACGGCGCCTGGAGTCCAGAGACATTGTTACCTGTATGCGACAAGCTCCGTGGCGTAGGCAGCTACAAGGATGCCACAGTCCTGTGCATTGGTCTGAGGACTGACACCCGCAGCTTTCCTTTTGATCTTTGCCTCAGATACTGATTCTTACTGATGGAACACTGATCAACTACTTTAGATGTTTTGCTTTATTCAAATACTGCTAGCTAGAGATAATAATCGAACTGAACTCGAACCAAACAAACCGATCTAAAACCTGCATTTTGGATAGAACCGAACCGAACTAAAACTCAAAAGCAAACACTACACCTAGAACTCGAACCGAACCGAACTGATGTTGATGAAGAACCCGAACCGAACTGAATCTTGTTGCCTGGGTTCTAAAAAAAATTTAACCATTTCTGTAGTGTAGCATCAGTGCTACCAGTAGGCATTAAGTCACACCACAATTATCACAGTCATATTTCTGACTGCAATTGGCTGCATTTTAGACAGACCTTTCAATTTTAAAGCACGTCAAGCGAACGCTTGTTTTCAACTTGCGGTGGTATTCTGACTGAGAAACGCTGCTGTCTCAGCAGAGCCAGCTTGGAAAAACTTGCGTTTCTAAAATATAATATGAAGTGACCAGTGAAGTTACACACTAAAGACAGATGACTGATTGGTTTATGACTGACTGAATGATTTATTTAGAACAGGTTTTCAAATCTCATTGTGTGCTGATTGATCATTGCATATTATACGTTTTACAATATTATATTATACTCGATGGTAAAACGGCAAGTTATTTTCAGAAACATGATGTACGTTTTTAGAACCCACATAGAACCGAACCGAACTGGACTGGAAACACAGCATATTAGAACCGAACTAGAACCAAACTCTTACTTTTTGTAACTGCAAAGAACCCGAACCGAACCCTAATGTTTGGTAGAACTTGAACAGAACAGAACCCTAGCCATGAGGGTTCTTTTCCATCTTTACTGCTAGCGTATTGAATATTTTTCTTGAGACTGAATAAGTATTTGCATTTGTTATTTGACGAATAGTCAAGTTAATATCCCCATTTGATCAATGCGAATATTTGTCAGCTTCGTCACATCCCTATTTTGCTGTAATAACAATGTTTATTGCATCCACGCAGCGGTCATTGAGCAATCCAGACTGCACAAGTTCTCTGTCGCTTTTAACCAAGTTCAGCATCGGTATCCACGTGGTGTTGTTGTGGGTGGTTCTGACAGCATACTCGTGACGTCGATGATGCATTCACTGCATTGTGGATGTGGGATGATGCGTAGCCGTCGCCAGTGAAGTACTTCAAGCTTCACTTCGTTTACATGATTTTTACTTTTTTGTAACACAACGTCGTTGTTTGCCTGCTTGCTCGATTGTGTGTCGTTATTCTGCAAGGGGGGACATCTTACACGGGAGCGATTTTATCACACCGACTGGGGCGGATTTATAATCGGGGAGAGACTTTTTCATGGGGCCGGCGAGATTTTAATAGGAGGGGAGAGAATTTAATACCGTGATTATGTCTCCTCCTGGCGGATATTTTACGGGGGAGACTATTTAATGTAACACTGGCTTTGGGCCTTATACGTGTAGATGAGCATTGATTCTAAGGTCACGGAGCTGTGAGTTGGCAATACTAAGTAAGTATGGGTGATTTTACCTTTTTCAAGGTGTAGAAGCAGTAATAGCAAAATTAGTGCTTTGTGAAGTGTTGATAGATGTTGTCTGATGATGTAGGTTTGAGGCACATTTAGTCGGTGGATTTCTGGATGAACGTTATTTATCTGCAGATCTTACACATAAAGTACTAGGTAAACTATTTTTTTGACAGACATCTTATTATAAAAACTGTAAATGTTAGTGCTGTGATTCTGTTAATTGAGCAGTGGAAAGGATTGCCAGCTTCTGAAATGTTCTGTTCTAACATTTTCCGTAGATCACTTTCAGGGATGTGGTTTAACTTTGAGTGACCGACCATAAAGAAGTTTCCAGTCAGACAGAATCCAGTAGAAAGTGTTTTTGTGTGTGTATGTATCTGATTTAGATGCACTGATGAGGTTGGAAGATGAAGTTCACCTTCTCACTGCTTGTGTTATGGGTATAACCTGTGTTATTTCACTTGAACAGTTAGTATAGAAGGTGATATAGCTCTTAATGGGAAGCCCATCTCAGGGCTACGGAACATCACCTGCTGCATGGGATAAAGGCAAAGGTTAAAAAGGTAAAGGTCGTCAATTTGTATAGCGCATCGTCACAAACACGCCTCTAATGCGCTTTTGTCACTAACCAGAGCCGTCTGCCGCACGGCCACCCTGTACAGCCTGCAGACACAGGCTGGCGCAGCGGCTGGCTAGGCAACCCCAGTCAGCTGTACCAAGGTCCCCACCTACCGTAACCCATGTAAATGAGTTACTGCTCATTTTACTGTCCCATGGAGGGTAGAAGGCTGAGTCGACCTAGCTGGCAGGCTTCGCACAGAGATGGTTTACCTGCCCGCAGGCAGTCACCCATTGCAGTACTAACCGGGCCCAGCGTAGAGTAACTTTGTTTCAGCCGAAACGTGTTACCAACTACGCCACGCCACCAGCATAGGTATAGGTGTTACCTGCCACCCGACATAGGTGAACGTTCTCCGCCTTAACTCCAGCCAAATAGGCTGGTACTCAGTTTACCTACCCTGGAGGGATGGAAGGCTGAGTTGACCTAAGCAGCTGGTTACATATCGAAAGGCTTTACCTGCCTGCGGGCAGTCACCCATCAAAGTACTAACCGGGCCCAGCGTAGAGTAACTTCGTTGATCAGATGAAATGCGTTACCACTACAACATGCCACCAACCTGAAGTGATGTTTTGTTTGACTGATGTTTGTAAAATGTGGTTGATATGTACTGCAGATTATAATGATGAGCTGAGAGGGAATACACATTTTCCTGTTATATACGGCCTTGGTAAGCAGCTGAACATTGATACGTCTTATATAATGTCTGTATATCAGTGAAAAAATATTGTCTGTCTACATAATTGATGTATACAATATACAGAAGTGGAGCTTTCATGTTGACTCATTTGAATAAATTTTGACAATATTATCTTGATACAGAAGTACTCTAAAACATAGACATTGGGCGACTTCACTTTTTGACTTAGACTTTCGCTGAGTCTAAACTTTGGTCTAAGTACCTACTTAAGTCAAAAAGTAAAATGATTTCGCTGAGCCGGAATCCAGTTCGACTTTTGACTTTAGCTGAGCGAAAACATGGCAGTTATTTACAGTTCTATACGGATAAACGTCGTAATGGCTACATAATGAGCTGAGAGGGAATACACATTTTCCTGTTATATACGTGCGCGGCGACTACGTTCAGCCGCCTCTGTCACTTGTACTGTACCGAGGACAAGGACACGGCTCGGTGACGGATCATTCACCGTCGCCGGCCCACGAGTCTGGAACAGTTTGCCGGCTGCACTGCGGGCCGTAGAGGACTACAAACAGTTCAAAGCGCAACTAAAAACACATTTGTTTGACTGATTGAAACTGCGGCGCCTAGTGACTTCTGCTTTTAGGCGCCGTGTATAAATCTGCTTTATTATTATTATTATTAATAATAATTAAATAAGCAAGTCCAAGCATAACTGGTTGATTTATTTCCTGTTAGGTTTACTGGTTTTCTGCGTTTAGTTGAACTTTGATCTAAGTACAGACTTTAGCAGTCAGCTTTAGCTTTAGCTCAGCGAAAGTCTAAGTCAAAAAGTGAAGTCGCCCATTTATATTGATATCTTTGTTGTTGTTGTTGTTATTTGTGAGTTTGGTACAAGTTTACATTACATGTATGATTTCTAACATTTTTAGTGAAAAAGTTGAAGAGTTTAAGTATGGAATATCTGTGTTACATTATTTTGGTTTGCCACACATTGTGACGGATAAGTAGTGTCTTGTCTAATTGCTGTTGCAGACTTACAAGTGGATTAAATGTCAGTTAAGTGTTACGAGTAAATTTTTACATTATTTCATATTGTATGATGGTCATTCAATAAATAAGTTACAAAACAGCATCATTTTGTTAGTTTTTCAAATATTAAAAATCCGAAATATACATTTTGTAGGGGAATTTAATTCTGAGTATAGCAGCTGTGAGTTTCATGATGACGACGTCGCTGTGACGTCATTTATAAACATTAAATACGGCACCATTGACTCTGAAATCCTCTTGTAACGAACAGCGTGCCGTTATTGTATTTTGGTGGGCAAAAAATATGAATGCAAATTAGATTCACTCTGAAATGCATCCAGTATATGGCGACAATTGCTTTGCGAAGCAAGCAGTTCACATTTAGTGTAAAAATGCTGGGTGGGCAGAAATTTGTATCATATACCGAGGTGCAATCAGTCATTCTTCAGTGGCATGGACAGCAGTTCTTTGCATCAGGCATTCAGAAGTTTGCTGACAGATAGAACAAATCTTTGAACAAACTCGGACGACATGTTGAAAAATGGAACATTAGTCTTTAACATTTAAAGAGATGACGTTAACTTGTTAATTTTATTTATTTTTTCGTTCTTATGCTGTTTATCACTTGCGAGTTATGATAGATTACTGGTGGGGAAAATAATGCACATGTAGACTGTGTTCTGTGAGCAGATGACGTCACAATAATGACGTCATCCAAAAAATTTTTACAGGTGTTCAGAATAAAATTCCATACAAAACGTATGTTTCCAATTTTGTAGATTTGGAAAACTAACAGAATGACGTTGTTTTGTAACTTATTTGTCGAACGACCCTCGTATAAGCTGGCTACTTTTATACATCGGTCATTGAGCAGATGTCAGTATCATTGCATCACAACTTGTGTGCTCACATTGCAGCATGTGAACTCGAGTCCGGTGCTATTTATCCGGCGACATTTCCTGACAAGGGACCTGACACAGACATTCGTGCAGCTGGGCTAAATGTGCAGGACGCTGTATGTGGGCAACATGATGTTTATTTGCATAAGCAGTTTCTTTCATTGGAACTTATCTAAATTGCATTAATTCCAGCATTGGGACCATTACAGCAAATCGAAAAATAGTTTATTGAAACAGTGGCATAGCCAGAAATTGCAATTGGGGGGCTTCGTCTTCCTTCCTCTTCCCTTCTCTTCCCCTTTTCATCCTTTTTTCCCTCTTCCTCCCCATTTACCTCTTCCCTCTTTTTTCCTGTGCTTTCCCATTCCCTTCCTTGCATTTTAGCATTAAAAGATGAGATCTGGTGGCAACAATTTTAAATATTTTTCCAAAAGTAAACTGACCAAATTGGCAAATTTAGTAAGTAAGTAACTAACTAAAATGTGAATTTATATAGTGCATATTGTTGAATCAACCTCCAATGCACTGGTCACACTGACTGAGAAGGATTGTTTTGAAAAATTGTTTGAAACTGTCATTATCACACGCTGCATCTCTCGAGTTCATCTGGCAGTGAGTTCCAGATCGTCGGACCGGCGACCGGAAAAGCCCGACGGCCATACGTGTTGAGCCGACATCGTGGTACAATGAGCCGGTGTCGGTTGGCAGAACGTAAAACAGTTTAAACGTATGTTAATTTTTTGTCTGGAGGATTGGGGTAGGGGGGCTGGCCCCCCTGCCCCTCCCCCCTTGTCAACGCCACTGTATTGAAATGTGTCCATCAGTGGTTGCAGTGACATTATGCTGTTACATAGTGTTAGCAATAGGATGTCAAAAAGAAAACAGCATAATTTTTTGAATCATGTGCAGTTGTTGAAATTTTCGCAGTTGTTCATGGTTGTGCAGATAAAAGACGTTTTTGATAATGATCTTTTCATTGTGGGTCCGTATGACTGGCGAAACTGTACTCATCTTACGCGGTACATAAACTATCCGGACGAATTTTTCCTGCAGGTAAACCTATGTTAAACATTCCTTAGTGAAACTTATGCTTTTGGTTAAGTGATAGAAATGTCATTCAGCATGTAGTAAGTACTGCTCCAGCATTTTTGGAGAAAATCGAAAAACAAATCGAAAAACCTTTGCTTTTCCATCTCGTACTCATTTAATAACTGTGAAGTAAGTCGGATTTATGAGTGAAGTCACTGAAGTGTCTTCTTCGAACTTTTGTGCAGTGATGATTGTTAGCTATTCTTACCGTCTTAGATTTTTTTAGAATTGTTGTGTAGTTGTCCTAATTGTTTACAGTATGGGTTACCCGCCCATTTGTCCATTTTTCTATCTTATGCAGGCTCATATTTGATTACGAACAGGCCCTGAAAAAACAAAATAGGTGGGAATGTTCTCTAGGGCAGTAATAACGGATGTACTAGTTTTCAATTTAAAAGGTTAAAGGTCAGGGTTGGAGATAGAATTTGGGATGGCTGTAGGTGGATGGCCACACAACATTTCACCACTGGTCCGAGTTATTTTGCTTGTTAATGATAGCAGTTAACAGCCCACAACAGCATATAAATGCACATAAAATCGTCTGTGTATCGTATGTTTTACTTTTTTTGTAAACGAATGATTGGTTTTAATGTGTGTCAGTGAGCCTCAGTTGTAATGTTGTAGTGGTATCTGTTATACATGATGCAACAAAAAAAGTAGCCTCCTAAAGTTTTTGCTGTTTTCTCGGCAACCGTTTGGAATTTTAATTTGAAGTTTTACAGCTTTATTTACCAAAATCTTGTACATTTAACTGTCAAATAAAGTGTCATTCCGTTGAAAGACGACGAAATTATAAACTTTTTAACACGACCGCCCACCGATTTTTCAGCATTAAAAAACGTTCAAGCTAAGACTGCTATTTAATTTTCAAAAACCGGTTACCACGTTACTGCCGATGACGATACATTGACGTTTTGATAAACAGTGACTTATTTTGTTTACAAATTGTCAGTAAATTATCATTCTTTTAAAGCAATCGCCGGCTGCCCACGAGATTTATCTTCCAGCAGGACGGCACGTCAGCACACACAGCGCGCAACGCCGCACAGCGCACAGAACTAGCTGCGGGCCAGATGTCCAGATTTCATCACAAATGGCCAGTGGCCTTTAAATTTGCTGAATATGAACCTAATGGACTATTATGTGTGAGATGCAATGTTGGAGTCTTACTGCAACCTCAAATCAAAGCCAAAAACAATCGCTGAAGTCAAGGAAGCGCTGCTGATTATTTGACGCAATCTGCCACATGGAGCGATCGACAAGGCTGTGAAACTTATCAAATTAAGCGACTGAAAGCTTGTGTGTTGGAGCTTGGAGCTGGCAATGGACACTTTGAACATTTGCAGCGACAATGAAATTCTGGCATTTGATCATTAGTTAGTTAACTATGCTGTTCAACGATGCTATTGAATTGTTGTTGTAGCTTGAACATTTTTTAATGCTGAAAAATTGGTAGGCGGTCATGTTAAAAAGTTTATAATTTTGTCGTTTTTCAACAGAATCCCATTTTACTTGGCAGTTAAATGTTGAAGATATTAGTAAATATTGCTGTAAAGTTTCAAATTGAAACTCTAAATGGCTGCTGAGAAAACAGCGAGAAACTTTAGAGGGCTGCTTTTTTGCCGCACCATGTACATTACTTGGCATCTGTCGATTGCTGGCATGGGTCATTTAACAGCCCAGAATCACAGATATTGTTACTGTCACATACTGATACAACCTTTAGGCACTGAAACGAGAACTGTTTGTTGTTATACAATGCATCGTATGTGTAACTGAACGTTGTGTGTTTTTTGCTGGCAGTGTTTTTCAACATCGCCGGAGCAGGAGCCGGCACACTTTGCTGATCACTTACGCCGAGCGCTGTGCATCCTGCGAGATCATCCCGATCCAGGGAAGACTCTGTTCTTAGACAATCGACCACGTACTTTCCGAAAACTGTCCAACGGCTCGTGGGCTGCATGCAGATAATCCACGTACTGGCTTACTGTGCTACAAACTATCTACAGTGATTCAGAGAAATTTACCTCTTAAAGTTTTTTGAACTTTTTTTGTGGTAAATGTGTTGCGAAAATGGAAAATGCTCTGCGTGAGTGTGCATAATATGGATAACTTTGTCAGCTTTAAGAATAATTGAATAAAACTTTGTAATTTGGCATAGATTTGAATGCTGAATATGCGTGCAAAGTATGGCTTTGAAATTTTCAGGCTTTGAAAAATAAAAGTTTAGAAAACTTTAGGGGGGGGGTTAAAATTTTCAGACTCACATTGTATATCACCGTTTACTTGGCCATCAAACTGTGGTGACAGATTGCCACGTGGCCAAAAAAGCGTGCAGCGTGCATTGCCAGAAGATTGCTTATAAGCAGATATATGATGAACCCGGTGACTGCAAGACAGCTCAGTTGTCTCAAAGTATTTTTGACAGTGTTTTATGAAGATTGTTTTTTTTCTAGCGAAATTTGCTTCAGTCTAGATGGCATAGCTGCATTTTGTCTCCGGTGTATAGTATAGTTTTGTTTCCTGTTTTGGTCGTTAACTTATTATGAGCTCGTTCTCATAGGCTGCATTACGAATTTTGCCTGTCTTGTCGGTCTCAGCTGAAACGAACAGGCATAGAAAACCAAAGTTGGGCAGTAGTAACAGGCGTGCCAATTTGCATTTAGGCTTACGGTTAATTGGGTTAGGCTAGTGCAGGTCTAAGAGAACGGCATTGTTCTGACTAAAGTTAGATTATCTTAGTCAGTGTTTGAATTGGGAAAAATTACCTGTGGGGGAGTTGAACTTTTCGACTGTCGGAGCCCGACCAAAATTATGACATAAATCCTATGTATATAGTATATAGCTGACCCCCCAGAACATAATTTGACAGTGTGTTATGGGGGTTGAGATAACAGTTGGGGGGTTCAACCCCCCAACCACCCCGGCAATTCAAACACTGATGTTAGTGTGAGTATTGTGAACTTTTGTGTAGAAAGCTGCACAGTAACATTGTAGAAATCGTTTGTCTAGTATTAGTATATATCAAACTTGATCTCGTTAATAAATGTCATGTACAGTGATATTTCTGTTTTATGTCGGCTAGTGAGATGCAATATCGGTCTATATATTATATACTGATAGACGGACGGGCAGACGGACGGACTTGCAATGGCATATACGCGGTATAGCATTCCATACTGTTGCACGTAAAAATCACGACAAGTACTCGTTTCATTAAAAAATAAGTAAATAACATCAATGATTAGTGACCGTCGTATAGGCCTAATGGCGAAAAAATGCTGTGCCTAACATTGATGCAGGAATCAGTGCATCAAACAAAATTTTTCGCCATCTGCACAAATATATAGACCTAGTACTACTTAGAATACATACAATACAATACAATACAATGAAAAATTTGCACTCAAAAACTGACAAACACACTGTCAGTTTAATCTAGCACATAAACTAAAAAGAACTGAATTGTTTAAAAGAAAAATGAAATGAGAGATAC
>Ga0209367_1003501_pt1 | contig 21371 bp, 9 predicted proteins | sample WorMetLIZISLAND2_FD_187412 | JGI IMG/M metagenome (GOLD analysis project Ga0209367, IMG submission 187412) | Marine gutless worms symbiont microbial communities from Max Planck institute for Marine Microbiology, Germany - Olavius geniculatus... ...
ATGTTATTGTTATCTGACTATCCGAAAACGGTCTATTTATGTGCGCTTTTTCCCGAGAAATTGTTTTCCGATCTTGTTTGATATCTGGCCTATCATGAAATTGGAAAAATACCTCTGGCTCGCTATCGCTATCAGATTTTCCTGTTCGTTCTAACTCTAGGAATTTTCGACTTGGAATATGAAAAAATTTGTTACTGATTTTATCACTTCGCAATTTACGTTTTTGTTGACAAATTTCCGCCGAAGAAACTGATTCGCATTTTCGTTCGTCCGCCAATCCGCTAATGGTAGCGTGCGCAGAATGCATACATTCTAGACTTAGTCGCACTAACAACACTTGCCTTTATTCGCTGTTTTCCGAGTCGGTTTTCGTCTGAGTCTTTCGGCGCTGCTCCTTGCCACGAGATCCCTTTGCACGCCAACGACTCCACGTGGTCTTCACTGCACGGCGACTTGAGCTGTGACTGACGCTTGCTCCTTTGTCTCCGCGGCTGACGGCGTCCGGTAGGCTGGCACGCCATTACTAAACTCTACAGCTAAAGAGGTCGCGTGACCTCATTCTGGCCAATCAGCGCCCAGTTACACGTGGCAGGTCTCTATAACAACATTAAGGCCTATTTCCACTGCACAAGATTTCCCAACAGTGCACGTTAAAAGATCTTAAGACTTAAACCACTGTCGAACACGTTAGAACTATAACGACAAGTTGATAGCAAATAGACAACGCAGTAAGCATATAGGGACCTCCTAATTTTACTACAACCCATGCAAAAGTTTACGTAGGTGCGTCGAATTACTTAACTGTCGAAATATGACAACAAAATTTTATTTATTTGCAGTAATTTGTAAGATACTTTGCTGCATTGTGGCACTTTTTACTGAAAAAAAGTATCCAGTCGTGTTTAAAAAGCAGTTTTAGTCTATACTGATTGCCGCGTGTCTATTTCTGACCCGTCTTGACTATAGGCCTGGTCGTATTTAACTGAAAGTCGTCAATAATAACTCCAGTGCAATCGTCGAAGTTTGTGGTGACCCACAAATCTGACTGATTGCGTTAAATAAGGAATAAACAACATGCATTTCTTTCAGATGAACTTCGGCGGTTAATTAACGAAAATTATAAACGGCGTTAAGTTGGCTTTCGTAAAAAAAATACGATATCGTAGACAATCTGTACAAGAGAAGGTTGTGTCTGTCAACTCCGTAAGAAATGTTCGTGAGATATTGATCAGAGGTGGCGGGAGAGAGAAAGAAAAAACAACGGGAAATGGACGGAGGGGGAGGGAGAATGAATGGGAGACTTATGATTGTCTATTGACTTCGCGTGCATGCTGTGACGCTGCATGGGAGCAAATCAATTTCTTCGCTGATTGCGTCGCCCTCGGCCTACAGCCTTGGTACGTGTGATCATGAATAGAACGGACACCCCCGCCGTGTCGTTGCACTAGCTTGTAGCTCGCTTGTTATAATTATTTGCCTATAACGCAGCCGTCGTCGTCGGACAATCGCAGCCTGTTAGGCTAAGCACGGTAACTCGTATTTATCACGATTGGTGTCGTACGCACTTAATGCTACTGTACTTACAGCAGTCATGTTATTGACTCCTGAACAGTGGCGGAAGCTGTCCAGCCGTCCAGCCTCCTGGACTGATTGTTTTTACGCGCGACAGCATGTAATGCTCCGCGCGTCTTAGCCGTCGTCGAGGTGTCCGTCTGTCTGTCCGTCTGTCCGTCACACCTTTGAGCCCTATCAAAACGGTGGAAGCTATGATCACGAAATCTCCACCTGGGCTGCAGCAAGGACTCTAGTTTTACTGTGACAATTTTTTGTCCCTGGGCGAGGCGGTTTTCGTCGAACGAGGCCGTGAAAAAAGCTACCCTTCTCCTAAGAAGTTCTTATTTTACCGTTATCGGCTCGTCTAGCGCGACACGTGTTGCAGATAGGCACATATATGATGCTTATCATAACAAGCACCAGTGACAAGCTTTTAGTAGTGTCTACATATGACCTTAAAAGACCTTGAAACTCCAAAATTGGGGGTTTGGTGATTTTTTTGCGATTTTTGGCTGCGGCACACTTCGAAAGTAAACTGCGACGAATTGGCTAGAGATAGATCGCAACAGTCTGCGAACAAGAACTGCTAAGGTTGTCATGCGTCTCATGAGCTTTTCTCAAGTTACTTGTCCATAGTCCATACAATGCATAGCCTACGTGTACCAACTGATGTTAGTGTTGCTGCCGTCCGTTTTCGCTACTTAAACCTGACTATCATTTAGGGCCTAATTTAAACCGCTTACCGAAGTTTTACAAGAAATGAATGTTTATTATAAGATACATATAATTTAGACGTTTGATATAGGCTTATGACGTAGTTTCTATCCTCAAACCAGTCAGCGGTAGGTAACAAAGTGATTAAGTTATTGGTAACAGACAAAAAATTTTTTGGATGAAGCCACCAAACAAAAAAGTGAATAAAAGAAAACTGGTTACCACGGAATTCTTACTTCTACAGACAGAAAGAATATCATTTTGCTAACTAGAAGTAGATAATAAAATAAAAGTGGACTTAAATATTTCTGACTGGTTTAGTTATGGTCATCCTTACCACCGGAATCTAGCACAAGACATGACATTGTGTGAAATGTAAACTGATGACAGTTGACTTGGTTGCGTATTTTTATCAGGGAAAAATGAAAGCGAACTGCTTAAAGCTGTAGTCTCTGTTATCGCACAATCGTAAATAAACGCAGCGGAACCTAACAAATTGCACTTTTAGAACAAAAAAGATAGGTAATTTTCTTTGTACGTTGCTAGCATAACTCAGCACAATGTCACTATGGCAGTCGGCCCTTTAGAAACTAAAGTTTGTAAACATTTTGCTTACAAATGGAAGGCCTCGGTGAGCCGCGAAATTTGGACAATTTTGTCGCGGTAAACCGCGGATTTTTGCAAACTGGTCCGCGGAATATGGCAAAATTTTAGGTTGATGGATATTCTTGTTGTCGGTTAGGCTATAATAGTGTGGAGTGTTTCGTCGACGTTTTTCATGCGTCGTCAGTGCCGATAAATCAGGAGTAAATGAGAGGCACGGTCGCTCGCTCGATTGAATGTCGCCATCGCCGGATATTGTTCGCAATTTGTCACGGGCGACGTTTCACTCGGCGAAAGAATACTCATTCACCTGACAGTTACTTCCGCAATCGCAGGAAATTTATTGGCCGAGACCCGGTATCGGCCGTGTGCGAGACTCTTTCTGTATTTAGCATTACGGAGCAGATTTATAGCAATTAATGCTGGCGGAAACTGAACTCGCTGTCGACACGACGTACCATTCTCAGACGCCGAATTGAGGAAGTGAGCTTCGTGAGAGCATGGACATGCTATTACGACGTTATTTGTTACAATTAGAATATCGAACGATTTTGAAAATTATTTTATTTCACTTGTAGGCCAACACTCAAATAGAGTTTGCAAAAAGCGATTATTTAACATCCCACTGGACACGCTTTTCAAATGTTTCGCTGCACTGCGTTGTCAAACAATTTTAAATTTTGAGTGATCACTTTATTACAATAAACTTTATTATACATTTTTGGATCAGTGTAGGCCTATACATATCTACGCCGTTTGTCAAAAAACGCAGGCAGACTGATTATTCCATTTTCGCCAAAAAACAGTATTAAGGTTGCCGTTTGGCATACGTTTTCGTCGTTGGTTTTGTAATGTTTTTAGCATTTCTTTAGCTTGTAGCTGCCTTATTTTGATGTTTTTTATGTTTGCATTGTGTGATTGTGCTGCTATCTGGCGTTTCGATAAATAAATATTGAATGATTTTCAAAATTTTTTGAATGGCACACGCTGCAGAAAATTCGCCGTGTGGTATTGTCATTTGATCAATGGAATGAATCTGTCGGTCTGTAAACGTGATCTTAATCCAACTGGGTCGGCTGCCAGGAAATCTGACGCATGCAGTTTTACTAGACCGCATGTTACCTGAACTAGTTGACGCACCTGTGCAGCTGCTACCTGTATTAGATTCTGTCAGACCACGTGACAAAGTCGTGCTCGTCTCTGTCAACAGTGTCGTGAATAATTATTGTTCTGATATGACGGAAGACGAATCGTCAGCCATTCGCGCTGCATCTTTAGCTGAATTTTGATATACGGGAGCGTCTTAACACCTTACCTTTTCTGTCTACTTCCATAATGTTTTACGTGGTATTTGTTGTCTTGCCTGAACAAGTAACAAGAAACCCAGCTGTCGCTAAGGTGGCTTATATTCGAAGGTCAGCGTTCGACTTCCGGTTGCGGAAAGAAAGCAATTTTCCAGAGTGACTCGTGGTAGATAGATTCTTGGTTGCTATCGATAGCCTACAGGTATTCGTCGTCGTCCTATCCAACGGTACCATCGCCGACTTTTTACGACGTACAGTTTAGACACAGGCATACGGACAGACGACAAACAGACGACACAGCGTACCGAAGGCTCGGCAAAAATGAGATCAGGATAGAAAAGAAGAACATGGGCTGTGTGGCAGAAAGACGTAAAAAAGGTCAAGTTCTATGAACTATAATAATAACGAATACTGATTGGAGTTGGCTGTAAATTAGGCTACTGAAGCTGATCGATTGATGCAGAAAGGGTTAAATGTAGTTCAAGTGTTCGCCAGCTCATCGACCGACCACTATTGGCTAACATGATTCTCATTTTCGTTCAGTTCTTGGTTTATATTGCTGTCCCTCTTTTACTTCTTCAGAACCGGGCATCATTTAGGTCTTTCTTTTGTATTACAATACCTTCAAGCCCCTGGGTCAGAACGCGCACATGTCAGCGAACCGTCAAATCAAATTTGTCTAGCGCTATACGTATTACAAGATCGAATCGACGGCGTTTTCAGCTGATGTTGAACAAATGACAGCTTTATGAAAATATTTCATGCCAAGTCTATGAATGTTGTTAACGAGTATCTGGATATGTTCGATGTTGTATCTGTTGCGATTATTATATTTTGAAACGGAAGCATAAATGCTTGGCGAGGTTTATCAACAGCCACAATTCTATGTGCAGTCTGTTGTTCTTAGAATTGACGAAAATGACTTGGATGACATAATATTATATAACGCTTTATTCGCACGTATGCAGAGACACAAAAGAACAATTCAAAGAAATAGACCAACAGACAGACTGACAGACAAAAGCACATCGTTCGTAAATAGTCAATCAGTTACTGACATGCAGAGAATTCTCATAATAAAGCATCATAACATATTTCATGCAAAGTTTAGTACATGGGCCTATGACATCGTGATACTTTCATTTATTTCATTGATTATTTGTATAATGTTTAGTTAAGTTTATTTAGGCGTATTGAAGTTATTTACTGCTATCTTCTGGCGAAATAAAGATATATGATCGAAGACGACAAGGAAAAAGAGACCTGTTTGCTACTACCGGGTAAGGTAGATCGCCAGTCAGTACTGCTGGTGCATCGCAGAGTCGTTCGTGACGTGACATTATCCCAGTAATTTCTTTCGCAAAAGTAAACGGTTGCCTGGCAGCGAAACGGCCGGACGACCGATGTCACGTAAACGTCTCCTCATGAAAAATGCGTCCGGTAGAGATAATCACGAAATTGATATTTTTCCCCTTTATTAAAATATCGCCGGCCCCCAAAAGTTTTCCCGTTACAGGATCGCCTCCCCCCCGAAAAAGTCTCCCCCTGCCGACAATTTACCGGCAAAAATGCGCCCCGCCCGGCGTCCGCCCGGGCTGGGCGCATTTTTGCCCGTAAATTTTGATTCTATGGGACACCGGCAGCCTACACGACGCTGAACTGAAATTGTATCCGTATCCGCTGGCAGTTTAATTGAACAATCACGCTCCGCGGGCTCGGACGTGTACAGGAGAGACTAATTGGCTGAGACACGACCCTGACATTTCAACACGATGTTATATACTGTCATGGCACGGGAAAAACTACAGTAGGGCCTAATTATGTCTGGCCAAACTACACTTTCTTCCAGGAAAGAGCGGCGTTGGAATAAGTTCCATTTTGCTCTAACTGCATGCGGCGTTTTGTAAATAATTGCAAGCAATAGTTTTTTACACTTTTGCCTATAGAAGCTGCCATCACAGTCTATTTTGCCTATAGGGTCGTAAGTAAGCCTACCACGGTTGCTTGGTTATTATTTTTTGCAAGTGTCAACTTTGACAATGCGTTTTTAGTTTCGTCGAAATCGTTCAGCAGTTTGAAGGTCAGAGCAGGTTACGATCAGGATAAGTTTGGTGCGCAACGCAGCGTATAGCTGAGCGGACAGCCGCGCAATTATGTCGGCACTGGGCCGTCATATTTTCAGTTATCTTTTGTATGGCATGGGATACAGTTCTAGACAGTCCGTTTTGTTTGACGGTCTGTCTGCGGTCAATTAGTTAGTTTTGATTAAACTTTGTGCTATCGTCGGAGACCCGACAACTAGGCCTACACCGTGTCTCAAAAAAATCAGTCAAAATTATTTTTTGGCATAACTTTCTCAAATTTTTACCAACTGATAATTTTTGGCATAAAAATGGCCAAAACGATATTATTATGTACGGTGCACTCACTCACCACCTTACCTAATTTATGTCAACGCACTACCGTGTGAAACACAGATGCTCCAAATTGTTACGCGGCGATTATTTGTATCAGATGGCTCACCTTTGTATCATCAATTCGACAGAGGGTGCGACGTGGTTTAATAATTTTGAGGTATTAAATAATTTATGCTGAAAACAGCATACAAAAAATAGCTAACTGATAAACTTAAAACACGTCTAATCGATGAGTGGTCAGTCGATCGTTGATTCTCCTATCAGCCATTGGCGTGGCATCTAAGCCATTGCGTCATTGTATGCGGAGCACACTTTGGCATAAATTTTAATTTGCAAGCGAGTTGTTATTAAAAAAACTTACAATTGTGTTAAATAATTCACATTTTAGTGTATTTTATGCTTAATTAACCCGTTACAGCGTTTACTTGAGACAACAACTCAGCATTATGCAACAATTTGGAGCATTTATGTTTCACATGGTAGTGCATTGACGTAAATTAGGTGAGGTGAAAAATGAGTGCACCTTACATAATTTCGTCCTCTTAGCCATCAGCTTGCCAAAAATATTAAAGTTAATGAAAATTTAACAAAGTTATGACAAAAACAGTTTTGACTGTTTTTTCTGAGATAACATCGAGCTTGTTGCGGTCAAAATTAGATTACCGTTATTCTTATTTTGCCTCCAATTTCTTACCGCGTGGTGTATTTTATAGGCCTACATAAACTGCACACTGTGCATAGTAACGAAAATTTTAGCAGATTTTGGCAATGATGTGACTCAGCGTCCAGTAGGTCTACTGTTTGCGCACTAATGGAGTATTACGTTGATGGAATATGAAGGCAAGACGCGTGGTCTCGCGATCCATCCGTTGGATTTTGGATCTTCTGATGCAAATTCCTGGCCTGGGTTGGCCTATTAGCTTGCTGATGCAGCTTTCGTACAAGGTTGACGAGAGGCGTCAAGCGAGAGCGATTTCGACGTGCGACTGCGGAAGCGTACACGACGTCCGCCCGTCATGTCTGAGAGATTTTCGTGACATGTCGACCAGAAGCTGACTGCCATCACAGTCTATTTATAGACTGTTACCGTCTATTTGTAGACTGCGGATGAGCCATGAGACTTTGAATATCAGTAGCGCGCGGAACAACTGCGCTGAAAATAGACACATAACAAGTCATGCCGCAACAAGTCATTTTAGAGTCCGTTTTATGCACCGATTACCGAAAGCTTATGGGTGCAAAAATAGCACACAGTAGACCTTTTAGAATACTGTAATAGGCCTACAGGAGAAAGATTGATGAAAAAAGCGTCCAATGCATGAAAGTACATAAATGTTCTATCTGTGTCTTTGTTCAGGCTACAATAATAAACAGTTGTTGTTTTTTACTTATTTCACGGCGTTTTAATTTTAGGACGAATTTTGCACTTAGGCTTATTGTTTTTTACGGTAATGTATTTTGGTATAAATTGTTTTTTTCTCGGTTGTCTCAGTTTTTCACTGCGGTTCAATTGAGGCCGAAGCCTGCATGATCCTCGCTTATTCTTACAGACTAGACTTGGTGAATGCTGTAGGCAGAGCTAAACTAATAAGGACGGCGAAGCAAAACTCACCATTTTAGGCTAATCTTCGTCAAGCTTCCGTAAAGCAGCGTGAAGCAACTGTCAAACTGTGTGATGTGGTAGGCTACCTGCTTGTTTTAGACATCGATGAAAATATGGACACAAGTTCGCTGGCACGTTCTGTTATAACTCAGGGTATAGAAAGCATTATATATGTACGTGTAAACAAAAAAAGCCCAGCTGTCGCTAAGGTGGGGTCAACCGTACTGGTTGTCAGTGACCTCAAAGGTCATGCAAGGTCGATGATTTTTTATGTCATCTAAAAGGGCGCATGCCACTTCCTATTACTGATTAATAGTAACCTAGGTCGTATCTCTTACCGTTTCCGAGATATGGCCAGTTTTGTATTTTCCGTTACCATGGTGTATTATGACGCTTCAAGGTCATACAAGGTCATCGTCAATGTCATTTGAAAGCCAGTATGCGACTTTCTATTAGTGGTCAATAGCAACCTAGGCCCTATCTTGCACCGTTTAGCCACAATACATCCGTGCCGGACGACAGACAGACAGACGGACAGACGACAATCAGGACAAAGAGCCGACCTTAAGCTTACTGCTTAGCGGTCGGCTTAAAAACCGAGAATGAACGCCATGTACCAATTAGACACCTACGTGCAGTCAACTTCTATAACTAATGACAGTATTTTGGTGATTGCGTTGCATGTCTGCAGGCGAAGTGGGCCCAATGTCGTCCGGCGAAAACTGACGTGTTTTTTGCTTGGTGGCCCTTTAATGTTCTGCCTTTTGTGACGTGGCATTTCGTGCGGGATTGAAGTCTTGTACAGTTGGTGCAGGATAGCAAGCCCATAGCTACTGTATTCATAAAGCGCATTTATTCATTGTGCGCTGTGATGTGTTTGTAATTGCCAAGTCCTTTGTGGCTGTCGCTGCAGTACACATAGGCTACATTTCTGCCTGACATTTCTTTTCCAGTACATAATGATGTGGGACAATATTCAACACGTAAAATGTTCCTGTCATGCATCAAACGAAACCAAAAATGATGCATTAGCAAAAGCTAATAACCATCTGCTCGTACGCACGGTCATTATCATCCAGTGGCGTCATTTTAGTAAATCGTTGGAGGGTCTCAGTAATCATTGAGGGGTCTCAGTCTACGTAAGGTATTGTTTTACATTTATGTTTCAAAAGTACCGTTTACAGGGAAAAGATTAAAGTCATAAATCTTTGGGGGTCCATAGACGTCCCTGTTATCATGCAGTGGTTGCCAACGTCATACAACTAAATCAACAAGCTTATTCCATAACTTTGTTTAACTTTGGCCGATTTTGAACATTTTATTCACTAACGGAAATTTTGTAGTAATACAATCCCACCGTTCTTTGTACCCCGTTTTGAGGGAAAAATAGTAAAACATTGTGTGTCAGGCAACATATTCAACAAATACTGATGGTGCAAACTGCCAGTGGACAATTATGGTGTGGAAAGAATGGGGAAATATCCGAACGTATCCGCGAAATTGTCGACGGAAAAGATTATGCCTCGAGTTCAACCACGCTGAAAAACAAAACCAAAAATAATAACAAAATAATTGTGTAAGTTTAAAAAAATTCTGTTATTGCAACTAAAAAACAGGAATATTTATGCAGAGGCAAAAATGCAAAAATGCGTTAAACGTTAATTGATATTTTTTTCATTAACAGTTGGTTTATAAATTCCGCACAACGAGAGCTTGGAATAAAACTTCAGAAGTGCACGCATAGAACTGTGATCTACGCAGAACATACATCTGTGACCTCGTACTTGTATGCGTGGTGTCAAGGCGCGTTCAGAGCGACGTAACTGAACTGAACTGACAGAGTCTAGCGTTTGACGAATTGAAAACTTTGAAAGCCTTATTTTGCCATAACGGCAGCAACACAAAACATACATATAAAAGCAAAACCAAAGCACATAAAACACAACACAAGCACACAATGAAAGTAGTAAAAAAGAGAAAGAAAAAAGAGAGAGAAAAAGAAAAAATTAAAAAAACTACAAACTAATCACAACGAAAAACCTTTAAATAACAATTCGTCAGAAGCAAATGCTTCATACGGAAAATCCATCACAGAGTTATTCGATGACTGTGGCCTTCGCAAAAAAAAACAATTCTCCGAGCATCAATTTCGGTGGCTAACGGTCGATAGTTCATGAAATGCAAGCAGGGCGATCCCATTGGTCATTGGTTGACGCGTACCTGTGCGTAGTCACATAGTTACCGACGCCATTTGACGGTGCCTACTGTAAGTTAGTGCATTTAATTCAATTATCGCTTCAGCTCAGTTCAGTTCAGTTACGTCGCTGTGTACGCGCCTTTAGTAGCGGCTGAGTAACAAACGGGAACGTCCTGCTGAGACAAGTCGGAAGTGAAGACAAGACTTCATGAATAAAACATGCGTAGCTTGTTGTTAACATACAGTTAGAGTCTGCCTAATGATTTGCTGCAGTTACTGAAATCTTTATGTCTCTGCCGGGGTCACCACGCGCATTCAGCACTGACCAGCAATGTCAACGGTGTGTGGGTCGAAGTCTTGAAACTATTGACTTCTTTCATATACATCATTCAGTCTGTTCATTCAGAAAAGACGTCCGTCATACACTTTGTGCGATAGCTTTGTGAAAATAGGCTATTTCACGGACAATTTTGCCCAAAAACAATTTGACTGACATATTCAGCAGATAGTCTGTAGACCAAACGTGCAGCATTAGCTGGTTACATATTTCTTTACGCTTTGCGTAATAATTGTACATCCAAAGCTAGACTAAGGAAGAAGACGAAACACGTGAAAATTAGCAAAATCCGACGGGATTTAGGCCTACCGCCGTTGCAGCGTGCTTGCGCTCAAGGCATAGGTTTAATATTTAGCCGCTACTATTATGCAAAATATTAGTTGTACTAAAATTGCACCGAGTGAAAGAACGGCAGCGGTAAGCCTCTATCTATAGACCAAGTGCCTTCTAAATGCGAAAGTAAAAAAATGTTGAAAATCGGTGAACTTTCGGTACGTGGACAAACGCATGATGAACTTAATTATGGGTGCATGAAAGTCAGGCGTTTAGTTTTCTATAAAGTACGCGGTACGGCGTACGTGGCGGACACTGATGGTTCTGGACTCGTGATCAAAATGACGCGGGTTCGACTATTGGCGCATGTTTCGTGCGTTTGTGTGTTCCCGTCACTTGCATTAAGGACGATGATGCGCTGTGCCGGAAACGCACTTGACATATTTCTGACTGATTAATAGGGTGTTTACACGATCCAGCAAAGTTCCAGCAAACGTCCAGCAAACATCCAGCTGGCCTGATGGAACCCCGCCCCCTATCAGCCTATCAGCTGCCTACCCCGCCGTCTATCAGCTGTGGGCTAAGCCGTAGGCGGGCCTAGGCTTAGCCCCTACGTGTTATATAGGCTTTCCAATATGCCTATCACCAATATCATTAATATTTAAATCTGTGGTTACAACCCGCCCGTCCTCTTAATTACCATAGAACGTCCAGCGAGCTGGATGAATGCCGGATCGTGTAAACACCCCATAATGGTATCAGTGGGCGGGCTTACTGACAGTCATAATACACGAGCATCTTAAATTGCTGTTCAGCTGCTCCGGAACCGAACGCTTGTATCGATTATGAAACTTCCTCTGCAATCTCCTGTTTGCATTTTTCACTATAGCTGTTGTTGCATGATTTACTACAGAATTGTAGAGTTTATTTGCAGCTGGCCTAAGCGTAGAACAAGAAAAGAACGAGGAGAGCAAGAAGAAAAGTATACACTAATATAACTGTATAGGCTTAGTCCAAACGTGTGCTGTATAATCACACGACATGTTTGAAAAACAGAAGAGACATGTTTAATGCTGCATCCTTAACTTCTTTTTCCAAACTTTAAACGGCGATACTATTAATAGTAAGTAAGTGATTAAGTAAAGTGTAAATTTTATAGCGCATATTCAAAAAAATCTGTAACGCGCTTAATACATTTTGTCATCAATATTTCGCCACAAAAAGTGTGTCTTCAGCTGACGTTTGATGTCGAGACTCGATTCTGGGTCACGAAAACTGTCAAACAGCGAATAGCTAATCAGGGTTTCAGAGGACAGAGTGCTCCGCATCGCTTGGTCGCCAACGTTGTCAACGATGGCACGGCAACATGACAACAACACAGTCGTCACAACTATCTGCATTAATGCACCTCAATGCAGTATAGCCCTACTTAATCTTGTTACAGCTGATCAATTACTCAAGTGGGCTATAGGCCTATAATCGAAGAGAATATCTAATCTGCGGTGTCCTAGCCTAAGCTGCAGCCTTATAGATTCCGGGATGTGTAACGTCGTGTATGATAAAGGATAAAAGACGACTGCACGAACGGAGATCAACAAAAGACCAGTGGCGTCATTTCACTAAATCCTTGGGGGTCCACTCTCTCCCCCTTCCTTTTCCCGCCCTTTCCTCCTTCCTTTTTCCTTCTCCCCCTTTTCCCCTCCCTCCTTTTTCCTTTCCTGCTCTCCCCTTCCCTTAGAAGTAGGCTCCCTTAAATCCAGCTAGAGGGTCTGGGGGAGCGCTGTAAGCTTTCGGAGCGGGGTCTGGGGCAGAGCCCCAGCCGAAATCGAATTTGGTGCATTTTTAGCCTTAAAATGTGGCATCTTGTGCCAACAATTTGAATGACTTTTCTGAGAATCAGTTGACCAAGTTTCATGCAGTTTACACAGCAAATGTATATAACAGTCATTAACAGACCAATAAATCTAACACTTCTCCGCTCTAACAACCTTGCATGTTCTATAACACACTTGAACGGACAAAATTATGCTCAACTGATGAGTCCAACTGCTAGGATAACAACTGTTTCTTTACCAGCTTACGTATACATAAGTATATTATGCTTACTATACATGTTGCTATTTAAAAATCCATTAATCAACCGAAGTCTATTGCGAGCACACGTATCCTATGTCTCATCAGAAACTACTGTAACACAGCGAAAAAAAACACAAATTTGACATTTTAGCTGTTTCACGTTTAATCAAAAATACAATTTACAGAGAAAAACTAAACTCGTAAATTTTGGGGGGTCCGTAGACCCCCACCCCGTCTAAATGACGCCCCTGCAAAAGACATTTACGTAGCAACGCAATAAGTTACGTGTAAGCGTAAAGCAAAACAACAAGCCTAGCTGTCACTAGATAACCAGCTGTAGGCCTACAGGACCTTCCTTGGCTGACCTTTCTTGGATCTTGGCTGACCTTGAAGGTCAGCCAAGATCGGTGATTCTCATTTCATCTGAAAGGGCGTATGCCACTTCATGTTAGTGATTAATAGTAACCTTGGATGTATCTCTCACCGTTTACGAGATATAGCCAGTTTTACGTTGAAAAACGCACATTTTTTCTACTACCTCATTCAACCCTCAATTTGAAAACGTTTCCCTTGCACTAGATAGCTGAAATTTTGCATGCCTGAGTTTAACACATCACACATATGGCTAATAACACGTATAAAAGGTTTTCCCCTACGACCTGAAGCTTAGCCACAATACATCCGTTACAGACGACAACTCGTACTAATAGCTCGATCGTTAGTTAAGTACGGTTGGTTAAAAACGAATGTGCACGTACAAAATTGTATATGAACACTATGGTTTAACAAACGTCAAGCGTAAAATATTTCCTGTTTTTCCATTTACAGTGACTGTCCGTGTTTAAAAGACATCCGTCCCTAAATATTTATTAGACCCTCAAAATTGTTGGTACAGTTCTAGGATAGAGTCTTCGATGTCTGGAGCTACAACATCGGCGTTCTAGTTAAAGAAAAAACATTCCCAAACGTGTGTCAAGTAGAGGCAAGGCAACTGCTCATGGCATTATCAAACACGTAATATCAGGACGAAGGTTGCTAGTTGCTACTGATCATTAATGCGCAGTTCTGTTGCATACGCGCTTTCAATCGGTAGGCCTATACTGGAGCTTCCGGTTGTTCAATTAACGCGCTAACGAATGCAATGACACGTTTTAAGTAAGCAAACGCCGTCGAAAATTCTAACGCAGTGACAAAATACCTTGCAGCATCTTGCTTTCCTACTTCGCGGCTATTACATCGTGCTTAAGCATCGGTAAGTGTGTCAACAACAACAAATAACACCAGAAGCAAGCAGCACAATATGTCAAATCAAAACTCCTAAAAATCGAACTTATGTTGCGTTCGTATGTTCTGTTTTGTTCAGTCACAAGTACAGCCTTCTGTCATTTTATGCATGCCTTCCATGCATGCAACAAAAATCAGATAGGCCTATGCGTTAGAACTGCGATTGGCGTGCAAATAAAATACTCAATCGAATCAAGCGATTAATGACGTTACAAAATTAATCGTCGCGTACAGCGCTGTAATTTGTGCGGAAATGAATTATAGGGTGTTTACACGATCGAGCAAACATCGAGCAGCTAGCTCGACGCTCTGTGGTAATTAGCATGCTAATTAGGAGGGCGGGCGGGTTGTAATTGGAAGGCCTATATAGCACGTGATGAGCTGTGGGCTAAGAGCCTAAGCCTAGGCCTACATTTGATCTATAGGGAGCGGGGTTCCATTAGGCCTGCTTGAGCCAGCTCGATGTTTGCTCGATCATGTAAACACCCTATTATCCCTAGCACGCTTTGTCGAAATCAACTCATTGTCCTAGAGGTCTAGGACGTATGACAGCGACTCTCATCAGAAACAGCGTGACGTCGATGGAGAAATGGACAAACCCCCCCCCTCCACCTCTTCGGACAAAACCAACTGTTACAAAATCTTACTTTTTAGGTCTCGTGTAGAGCAAAATCCCTTCCGCTACGTAAAATTATTGTTACATAAGCCTACGGGGTTATCATTGATTTGATTGTAAATAGTTTTCTTTCCGCAGAAAGCAGATGTTCCAGGTCTGCACTCTGCAGAAAAACAGTTTGAACAGGCATTAACAAACATGAAAAAAGCTTATTTAATATAGAAATTACTGGATGGCAATGGCACTAGTCGAATTGTATGATAAAAAATTGCAGTCTATCGATAATTCTTCAACAGTTAGTGTGTGAATTTGCACGAACTATATTCACTGCATTACTTCATTTTAAACGTTTTGTGGTACTTTGTACCTTGTCATTAGTTGCATACACGCAGTCAAACAAAGTGAGATACGAATAATGCGATAGCTAACTCTGTTTTGGCGTACATCGAAAACGGTGTCTGCCGATTTATTTCGACGACGAACAATCTCGTATGTTTAGGCAGCTAAGCGTCAGGTGATCAAAAATAAATGAAACACGTCATGTTTAATTTATCGTGATCCCCAGACGGCGTCTCGTAGAGATAACACGCTGCCCGAGGTGTGAAGACATGACATTTATTGAGCCTGACGTAAGCGCGACCCGTTCGGAGCTTCCGTCTCAAAAGTACGCGGCGTGAAGCGTTGTTTTTATCCAACGCAACGCACGCAACGAATGCCACGAGCGCAGCTGACGCAAAGGCCCAAACTTTCCGTGTGTCGCGTTTTATGGAACAAAGGATATCGTCGGGTGGACTAAAAATGCAGGACATGAAACTGCAAGAAATGAAATTGCAGGGCAAAACAGCTATCGTATGAAAATGGATTAAGCCTACATCACAATGCAGTGTGCATGTTTTTGCAAAACAACGTTAAGAACACAAGTCAGAGCAGCAAAGTAATTACAATATAATGTGCAAAGCTTGACTGGCAATAACTAGTGCAATGTTCGTGTAAAATGCAAAACAAAAGCACTGTCTATAGTGCAGCTGAAACAGACAATCTAAGAGGACAGTCACGCGCTGTCGCAGGACACGACTGATCGCAGAATTAGTGAAAAACGACGCCGCTTGCATTGTCGTTCCGCACAACAGCGGATGCAGTGAAAACACATTCCGCTAATTTGTTAGACACAAAGAATTGTCGGTAGCTTTCACAGCCATGCCGTTAAATTCTCGAAGGCCGTATCGCACTAAAAGTGTACAAAAGTCAAGCTACAAAATTTGAATACCAAATAACGATGCACAGTCTTGCGCTTGGCGTGGTGTTGCCGTCGTGTGTTGTCGGTGGCTTTTTGCGCTTCAACGTCAACAATCTAGTTTGCGGAAAACGTTTTAAAATAGGCCCATGAAGTCAAATACGAGTCGGCATGCAGAAGTGTTGTTGAAACGGGGTTAGATTAGAACCAAAGTTGCATGCGGGCTTTCGATTGACACCGAAATCAACGACCTTGAAAAATCATTACGTGTCAGATGTGTTTAGCCGATCGTACTTAACTAGCGGTCGAGTTTATTGTACGGTTGTCTGTTGTTGTCCGTCCGTCTGTCTGTCGTTTGTGACGAATGTATTGTGGAATTTGTGGCAAAATGGCACGAGATAGGTCCTGGATTACTATGGATCACTAACAGGAAGTCGCATATTGGCTTTCAAATGATATAGCAACAAATATTTTAGATTGTGACCAATCTAATGTACTCCTCGCGCGCATTATTTTCTTTTGTATTCTTTTAACTGCTTTTTAGTTCCTTTCTTTTCCCACCGCAAATAGCGGTGTCGACAGCATCACCTCACCGACAGCATCAACCGTGTAACTAACGTCATCACGTCACGTGACCTCGCAAGGTCGAACTCCATTATCATTCAAACGCCATACCTCCATAACGGTGCTAGATAGACGCATGCTCTTGTCCATATTGACCATGCGTCTATCTAGCACCGCTATGAAGGTATAGCGCCTCAAAGATAATGGGGTCACGAGTTTGACCTTTTGGGGTCACGTGACGTCATCGGTCACGTGATCATTCGACTCCCGAGTGTCGACTGTCTATTGGTGGTCTATAGTAACCATGCGTCTATCTAGCATCGTTATGGAGATATGGCCGTTTGAAGTTCTTCCAGGAAGGCTCTTCCAAAAACAACGGTCGGTCGTTGGTCGGTCGTCGGTCGGTCGGTCGGTCGGTTCTCAATATTGCACTGATCTTATATACTTTTCTTCGCTACGTTAGGAACCTAGCGCGCGAGGAGTAAAAACTGATTACCTCGGATGACATTGAAAGGTCATAACGCACCATGGTATTGTAACAAATTTTTATCTGTTTTGGGCTAACGCCATTTAAACGTTCTCTGACTATTGGATAAAAAGCGCTTACTTACTACCAGTAGTACGGTAACTAGCTTTCGGAACCCAGTAACCCCGCGTAGTACTCTCTGACTATCAAATCGTAACAAAAACTTTACTAACCATAGCTGAAGTAAAATATTCACTAATCGCCGAGTCGAAATATCGAAATATTTCCGTAGCGTAACTTTAATAGCACTTTCGTGCCAGTTTCTAGCCGGAAAATAAACAGACATACAAATTTCTATTGCGGAAGTTACATTTCCTACAAACCCTTTTAGCTAAAGATTTCGAGTGTGGGAATTCCCATCTTTGACGCTAAGACCTTTCGAGTCACTTCCAAAAACGGCTATAAAAGTATCATTTTGTCATTTTTTCGGAGAAAAACGGTTCGTTGTCCAAGAAAGTGCGGACATTTAGCTGTCTAAAAACGTTGTCCGCGTAATCTAAGCTTTAATATATTCTTAGCAATTTAACATCGAAAAATGCTTGTCGAAAATTCAAGACGCTGAGGGTCGGCCATATTTGGACACCCTCAATATTAAACCCATAATTCTTTGCGAAAATAAAGTTCATATAAATGTTCTTATTTTTCAGTAATCCCTTATTTATAACTTTAAAAATAATAATTTCGCGTCTTTTAATTTATAAAAATATAAACTAATATCATTAAAATTCACGCCTCGCCAGGCTTCCGAGCTGATCAAATAGGGACAAAGAGAAGCCTGCGCCCATATGTCGAAAACATAGGAGAAACTTGTTTGGTGCAGACCACGCCCTCGAGCCAGGGGTATATAAAGCATGTTCGGAGAATTTTTGGCAGTCTGATCGACCGGACTGGAACGGGACGGTTGTTTAGCGTCTGCTTAACGGACGTATCTCCGTCCTATGGTGGGTATGCCGTAGTACTGAAAATAGTAGGTACTACGGAAACCCGATCCAAAGTTAATCAGCACTGTGGAGACAGTTTCAATTGGTGTTGACCGTCCGAAGGGGAATTTGCGGCGAATGTTTCTTTTCTTATGTTAAAATTTTTTTTCTATAGTACTAAAAATTTTTCTTTCCTTTACAAGAATATTTTCTTCCCTTTAGTAAAATATTTCCTTCCCTTAACAAAATATCTTCTTTCCCATAAGACTAAATATTTTTCTTCCTCCCTTTGAATAAAATATTTTCCTACTCTTTAGTAAATATTTTCCTTCCCTTTACTAAAACATTTTTCTACCTTCCCTTAAGTAAAATATTTTCCCCCTTTTAACAAAATATTTTCTTTTAAGGCAATTTCTTTCCGTAAGCGTACGTCGTTCGTCGATATCATACGGTCACTCCGATAAACGTCACCCATATTGGGCTGTTCTCCACAGAGGCTGCAAGGCTAAAGCCACTTTTCATTGTTTGGGAAGGAATAGTTTAGGATAGCTAGTGAGACACGTAAATCGGAGTAAGCACGGATTGAAAGAACAATTGCGTACATTTCCTCGCCATTCGTCATCTACGTGTTTCACTTGCTATGCTCGGCGAACGTGGATAGGGAAAGGTAGCCGAGTGTGCATTGGATTGTGAAGGCAGATTTGGAAAAGGGTGAATATTTTCCCGTCTTATCTGCATTCAACGTCCTTTGTTCATTCACCTTTCGTTCGGTCCGCAGACTAGGAGTTTTTAGGGATATGGCGCAAAATTTAGGTTAGGGACTCTAGGGACCTAGAAAAAATAGGAAAGGTCATAGATATATACGAAGTAAGAACGGAAAAAGCGGAGTAAGTGTGGATTGAAAGAGTAATTGCACACATTTCTCCACCATCCGTGTTCCGTTTGATACCTTCACGTGGAAGGACTTTTCATTTTCTGTTAAGTCGATTCGGCGAAAGAGGCTTTGAGAATTTTTCACGGTCGATCCCTGCTAAAGCCGAGAATACAGATAATCGATTTGTCAGAAGAGGCTTTGAGGAATGTTTTAGTCACTGCCTAAAGCCGAGGGAACTGTGGGTGTTGAATCAGTAAAAGAGGCTTTGATCTATTCTCCAAAAATATTTCAGTCTCACTTGTTCGCGCGCGGGGGGTAACGCGAATACGGTCAATCGTTTGAAGGTGTCTTTCGGTCAGTACATTTCCGTTCACTCGGATGCTGGCCGGGGTCACTACTCAGGCAGTACGTATTCGTTATACGCTCCTGTCAACAAGTGGCTAAGGACTGAATATTTCCGGCGAATAGTTTCACCTTTTGCTGATCAACATAGACACTCGAGGAGGCGTGTGACGATGAATTTTTGCCATTCGTATATTAAAAATCTTTTTTAATAGGTCGATCGGTCACATACCCGTGCGAATTTCCCTGCGTCGTCGAAACTAGCGTCGTTCGAATTCGACCGCGTTTGCGATAGGTAGGCTAAAAATTTTTTATAGGTAGGTTGAAATTCTTCATAGGCCTACTTAAAAATTCTTTATAGGTCTGTCGTCTGTCATAAGGACTGTCGATAAGTCTGTCTTAGGTAGGAAATAGTTCAGTGACGGAAATTGTCCGTTACTTAGAAGGTATAGGTCCACAGTGTGTAGGGCGATCAAAAAGCGAACCCACACTTCAAAAACAAAAACAAAACAAAACTTTAATTTCACAAACGACACAACAAAAATATCTTTTAATACGAGTCGGACGAAGTCCGTCATAACACACTTTTCCCTACTGGCCAAACGCTGATTGTGAAACAGTACTGTGTGGACAGATCCCACGTGGAAGAATCGCAATCCAGCACCAAAATTTGCTACCGACGAGGTCCTATCTTTGTAAAACAGAACCTTGCTGAACACCCTACCGACAAGAGCCCCTTCCCAACCATGGGCCAGAAAATTTCTTTAGCCGGCGAAAATTTTTGCCTATGGAAACGAGATGTGGCAACCGATAGGTCCACGGCCTACCCCGGTAGAGGCGGTACAGTGGGTGGAGGCGGGAACTGTGCCGCGAACACAGAAGTAAGTAAGAATTTTGACGTTGGACGAAATGAGATGACAGTAGTACCGGGGCCAATCGTGCGGTATTATGGCTAAACGTTAAGTCGTAAAGGGTCGGCGTAGGGTATCAGTGATGGTACCGTCCGATAGGTCGCTGGCGACTTTTATGAGTAAATTGTGAATAGTAGGCTAACCATGTATCTATCTGCAGCGGTTTGGCCGCGATTTTCAATGATAAGTTGCAAGTTATAAGTGGTCGTTATCTCAGAAATGGTGAGAAATAGGGTCAAGGTTGCTATTGGTCACTAATAGGAAATCGCATACGCGCTTTCAGATGAGATAAAAATCATCGACCTTGGATGACCTTGAAGATCACTGACAACCAGCACAGTCAGCTACTTTAGCGACAGCTGGGCTTCTTGTTTAAGCTTCTCGCGAAAATGTGAGTAAGGATACAGATTAAGATTTTGTAGTAAGGGATTGAAGAATCAACTTGATTATGAGGATTTAGAAAGTAAGTGCTGCGTTAACTGAATCAAATTGCGAGTTTGCGCCAAATTACTCGTACTGTCTAGCGAACCAAAATACAGTGTAGACCGATATACATCATACACTGTGGTCCATAAAAATGCCACTTTTATTTTTGTCTGTGCAGTCCAATGCAATGCATAGCATTGAACAGCGTCCGTACGTCCGTGCGTCCGTGCATCCGTCCGTCCGGGCGTCCAACTTTTCTTAAGCTCTCTTCTTTCCACCTTACCCTTCCATTTCCTTTCCCCTTCCCTTGCCTTTCTCTTTCTCCTTTTCCTTTCACTTCCCTTTTTTCCCCTTTTCCCCTTTCCATTTTTTCCCTTCCCCTTCCACTTTCTCTTCCTCTTCCCTTTCCTTTCCCTTTTCCTTCCCCTTCCCTTTCGCCTTTCACTTTTTCCCCTTTCCCGTTTCCCAATTCCTTTTCCTTCCACTTTCCCTTGCCTTTTCCTTCCCCTTCTTCTTCTCCTTTTTCTTCCCTTTTCCTCTTCTCTTTTTCCCTCCCTCTTCCCCTTTCCCTTTCCCTTCTCCTCCCCCTTACCTTC
>Ga0209367_1003502_pt1 | contig 21367 bp, 10 predicted proteins | sample WorMetLIZISLAND2_FD_187412 | JGI IMG/M metagenome (GOLD analysis project Ga0209367, IMG submission 187412) | Marine gutless worms symbiont microbial communities from Max Planck institute for Marine Microbiology, Germany - Olavius geniculatus... ...
TGCGAGTTTAACTCTATATTGTTGTTCTTTTTGTTTGTTTGTTTTTTTTTGTTTTTCTTGTCTACCAATGTTTATTTGGTGAAATAAAGATTATCATAAATGTACAGTACCGTAGGTAGACCGAGTAGTGGCGATCAAAAATGTTTTTATTTCATGAACAACTTTTGCATTAGTGTCTGGAGTGATATAAGTGCCCATAATCTCACTTCACTCGAGCGTGACGACTGATAGCGTTTCGCGTTTGTGCATCATATGTGCCGTGCGTCTCCGTAGAACTCGCCGTCGATCACGGCCACGAAGTAAGTATGTTTTAACATGGTCTGCTTTGTATTATGCCCCGGTCAGTTGGTGAGTTCAATTCAGTTCAGTTATGTCGTTCTGTACGCGTCTTTAGATGTCACCACGCCTTAAACGCGTCGCTACACTACCTTGTAAAATATTAACGTCAGACGAGTCCACTAGTGTCACTGGTGCACCCGGTGCTATTTGCTCAACCTACCGTGGAGAATAGGCTACGCATAGCAGGCATGCTGAGTTATCCTGTATGTCAACGAATGAAAAAGAAACTTGACGTTAATTTATCAACCGAATTCGTCTTAGCCTAACATCGCGAATTGCTAAAAACCCAGCTTTTTAGGTTTCAAATTGTTCAATGTTATCAGTGTTGGTACCCCCGGAAAGTTCGTTGCAGCGCTTGTTACAATAAGCAGCAAGTCTGTGTCTATCTGCAACCGCATTCAGATTAAATGAGTTGATAGTAGCAGAAATCGCGCATTTTGAGGGATACCCATATTTCACGCCCCCGTAGAAAGGACTCCTTGAATTTAAGGGCAAAAATTTAAATTGTAAAATTTACCTTTAATTTCCAAAAAAATCATATGCGGATTGAATTGGTATATCTCTAGCCATCGCGGCGCAATTCGCTCTTGAAATGTTCGACGATGCCTTAAAATCGCAAAAAGTCACTAAGCCTTCTATTTTTGGGGTTCAAGTTTATTCAAGATCATCGATGTTGGTATCTTCAAAATCTCGTCAGCATTCTTGTTATGGCAGGCAAAAAGTATGTGCTTATCTGTAACTGTTTATACACCAGCGAGTCGACAGCAGTAAATTAACGACTTCTTGGTAAGTAACTTTTGACGCCCTTGTTCGAGAAAAATCTCCTCACCCAACAGCACGAAATTAAGTTGTCTCATAAATGACTAAAGACGGTAAAAACTAGAAATCTCTATTTCACCTAAACTTAATTCGGTACCGGGCGTGATACTAATACAAACGAACAAATGGACGGACAGACAAAATTACGATAGCTGGTACACGCTAAGCACTACGTGCTGCCGCGCGTAAAAACCGCCAGTCAACAGCAAAGTCACAGCAGTCAACATCAAGCGGGTGCTACACGCTTTGCAGTCAAATGGACTGGAATTAGATAAGAAAGACAAACGAGTTATTGAGGCTGCAAACATAAAAAATGCGGAAATACGAGCTATTCTATAACTTCTGTTTCTACAACAGTTCATAAGCTTACTTTGATCCATAAACGCAGCTTGTCCATACAATAGGCCTATATGATCGGCAGAAACTGCTGTGAGAAAAGCAAGGCACAATAGCAGATTATTTCGTCAATTATATCACTCTGTAATCGACCAACGTCAAAATCAGTGGCAAATTCAAGGGAGATGAGAATGCGGCCGTTTTCCTCCGTATTGACTGGATGCATCTTGAAACGGGTAAAAATTTTGCACGAAAGTGCATTATTTTTGCATAAAAGTTTGAAAAATTTTCTGGAAAGAAAGCACAACCCCCTTTCCAAACTCAACCCTTTACCCTTCCGCCCCTATTCGAAATTTCTGGACCCGCCACTGGTCAAAATGGTTTTAACTTAGTCCCGTTTTTATTGATACGCCGTCGGATGCCATCGGCTACTGTCTGAACGTCGCTTTTGTGTAAAAAAACACGAGTGCAAAGTATTTCGTCTTCGTTACTGTGCGTGCGTCGATCGCTCACGGCTCTAGTTATGGAAACACTGGTCCATGCATACATCAGGTCCAGTTTTGTAACGCTGTACTGATGGGCTGAACAGCGATTGTTCTGGTTCGCTTGCAGCCGGTCTTGAATGCAGCGGCTCCTCGAAGTTCAGTCGTGTGACAGATGCAATGCGTGATGTACTTCACTGGCTGCCTGTACCGTACGCCAGCGGATTAACTTAAATCCGTGCTACATCGCTCGTGACTGTGTCGTCGGCACTGCACCGGCCTACGCCAGCGTCAACGACTAGGTTCTGCCACTGATGGTGGATGACCTCTGTGTCCCGCGTGTCGCAACGGGCCGATTTTGGCGGCGGTCCTTTGCTGCGGTTGGCCCATAGCTGTGGAACCAGTTGCCGGTTACCACACGAGCTACTAGCACCAGGACGATGGATTTGTTTCAAGCAAGCACTGAAAACGTTCCTGTTATGAGTAACGTTGCAAATGACAGCACCTCTGAGAAACAGTTCTGTAGCCTGTAGAGGGCTATAGTAAGGTTTATTACATTAGCATTAACATTGACATATAGTTAATGTAAACGCATTTTGTTCATAAACTAAATGACGATAATATCCTTCGGCGACTGTTTGAGCAGCTTAGTCTTGCATGACATCATGACATCTGATCTTCCGTAGGCGTCGCCTCAAAAACAAGGTAAATGTATTTTCATTAACCGTATTGGAAATTAGCCACCTAAATGCACTCGTAGTAGAAACGAAGAAAGGCTCACTGGCGGTGTCGGCAATCGGTGTCGTGACACGCAGCGGCGCACCTACCTTGAACCCTAGCTTATCCCGCACTCCAATATATGCACTCGGCAAGAACTAGCAGCACGTCAACGTGGGGCCCAACGTACAAGTTCCTTTGTTATTTTACACGCAACGACCGACCAAGAAAGTAAGAGAATTGTGTACATTATACAACGTAAATTTATCAACAACGCATAGCAAACACTGCATAGCTGATTATCACATGGGGAATATTCGACTTCTTCATAACGGTGCTAACGACCGAGTCTGTCTCGCACGGTCTCTGTGAAAAGCCATAGAAAAGCGCGCGAGTTACGGATCATCGTTTTGTTATAAGCTAGCTACAGAGAAGAAAAGACCGATAAGCTACAGCTTAAGGAGCTGAGTCTGCTACGCGACATCCACGAAAAAAAGAAACAAGAAAAGAAGAAAATAATTACGCTCATCCCTTTTGCGGCGCTTTGATCGAACAGTGCCAAGATTGAACCCAATTAAGCTTGTACGCTGCAAGCCAAGTCGATCGGATGACCAGCTGCATTAGAAGCCAGTGCCTTTAGCTGACAAATGACCAGGTCAAAGTGTGCCAGCGGTCAGCAGTCCTGATAACAGGGCTTGCATAGGCTAAGCTTACACATTACTTCCATGGTCGTAACCATCGTCAGTACGCATTACGCCTACAGTCACGGAAAAACGTTGACTCACGATCAAATTTAAAGTGGCTAGTACTTTTATGGGCGACTATCTGCGGACAGGCAAACCATCTCGGTATATAACCAACAACCAAGATCAACTCAGCCTTCCATACCTTTGGGGTGAATAAATCGAGAATTGGCATATTGGATGGAGTTAAAGCGAAACGCGTTCATCTGCGTATTGTCGAGTGGCAGGTATAGCACAGTGTAACCTCATATGGCAGGTGACGCTCGGTAGCTCTGAGGTGGGTTCCCATGGAGAGCTATAGGACTAGACAAATTTAACTTTCAAGCTCTACCGAGAACGCTTGCTGAGCTTGCACTGCAAAAATAGGCAGCTAAATACCAACGCCTATACGCGACTTGCAATTTCTAATAGTCTTACATCAGACAGCTTACGTCACGTCAAACGCAGATCAGAGGAAGCGCCGAGCGGTATTATATACCTTGTAGTAGTCGCTGACGTAGACGTCACGTGACATGCCGAAGTCGGCGATCTTGACAATCAGCGAGTCGCCGACGAGACAGTTGCGCGTCGCCAGGTCACTGTGCACGAAGCGCTTCGAGGCCAGGTACTTCATACCACACGCGACCTGCGCCGCCATGTCTATCTGATTCCGCTGTGCAAACCATGCACACACAAGATAAATGAAAATGAAACTAACCAGAGAAAATATCAGCACCAGTGCGGCGTCGAACTTGTAACGTATAGAAGAAATTAATGTCCCTGACGGCGCGCACAGAGCGACGTAACTGAACTGAACTGAAATGACATGGGCAAGCACCAAGTAGTAATGCATTACAGTAGGTATCGTCTAACGGCGTCGGTAGTCTAAGTAATTACGCTCACCTACACGTCAACCAATGACCAATAAGCTCTCCCTGTTTGCCCATTGGTCAGTTCGTCAAAAACTAAACAGTGTCAGTTCAGTTCGGTTCAGTTCAGTTACGCCGCTCTGTACGCGCCTTCAGCTAATGCCTGTAGGTAAGGAGCTTATCCTCTTTCTTGACCTGCTTGAGCGGACATCGATCATTGATCATATCAAGTCAATATAGATGACTACAGAGTCCGTACACAGTAGCAGTATTAGTGTGTTGCTGAATATACCGTTCCTTTCCTAGCGACGGCCATAATTCACTGCGCTTATAGGCCTACCCAAATGGGATAGGGATGGCGAGGCTGAATTGGCTTGGGTGGTTTGATTGCATGATACCAAAACGAAATACCAGCGAACAGCATGCACCCGTCTCAGTACTAACCCAGCTTGACGTACAGTAACGTCGCCGATGCGACCAACGATGTTGTCGCTAGACCAAACCAACCGTACACGTATTTTCAAGCCAGTCAGAGGAAAAAGCTGGCGTGAAATTAACGTTCGTTAGTACGAGCAATAAGACGTGCAACTCGGCTAAAACAAGCCCCCGTCGAGATGCCATTAGCTCGACTCTAACGTACTACTGTTAACTGAACGCATCAATTTGGCCTCACTGGTCGGGCGCAGCATGCTGCATCGTCGGGGAATGACCAAAATTTCACTTTGATTCATTTATTCTCGACTTGAATTCTCGTCCTGTTTTCTTCACTTACTTATGCTCGTCATTTAGCCTACTGATTTCAAAACTCTGTGTTCCATAATGCATCTCATAACACGGGACCCCAAAATATGGTCATCAGACTCGAACAAATGCGCGTTTAATCCGTGCATGGCTCCACGTTTAGTCCGAGTTCAATCAGTATTCAGCAGTATGTATAGCAGAGGCTATTTTCTCGGTTTAGTTTAGAACAGTCGTATTGAAAATCTGCTGAAACATCCCGCCGTGCAAATCAACTGATCAATAATAAGATCATCTTTGTTTGATTCGGTAATAAAGACGCGAATTACATTAAATGCACTCGGAAAATCAGAGAGATTTTGCGTGTCGAACAACTTGCCAACACTTGCAATCGCTTATTTATGATTCACCAGGTGGCAGGATCGATCAGCGATTTCGCCTATTATCAAATTATTTTAATGCTTGTTAATACTTTTATTGAATAATCACAAAAGATATTGTGTGATGTAATAATAAAAAAATAAATAAACAGTTAAAGTAATTTCTTTACAAAACAGGCCGAAAATGCAACTAATATGTAGGCCATAGCTATATTACATTTAACAGGGCATAACTTACCTGTGTTAGTCTGATTCTAGGAATGATGCCAGAGCACGGGTCGTTTGACTGGAGCAGAGCGGCCAGGTCGCCGTAGTGCATATATTCAAACACCATCGACGGAGCCTTCAGATCTACACGCATATACACAGAGAGACGCAAAATTAAATCAGGATAATATTTAATTACCAGAACGCGGACGATGAGCGATGAGAGTGCATATTGGCATCAGAGGAGGGAGATGTCGGCCGAACAAGTTCGATTTAATTTGACAAGAAACTACGAGTAAGCTCTGTATAGCGCAATGCCCCGGGTGCGTTTCCGATCGGCGTAAACACCACAAATTAATCACAGATCTGTCGATGTCTCTGGCGCCGCTGATCGGCTCAGGTTTCAGAAATAGTCCAAGTTAGTGATCTGCGGTGCCATAGACTGATCTGCAGTGGTGACTAATATTTGCCAATTTTTTAAAGTATGAGTATATCTGTTGTTGTATTTTGCGGTTTATCTGTGCTGCGTCTGCAATGTTCAGGTAGACCTGCGTTTTCGAGGGTATGTATGACGTTCGACATAGCTCGTTCGACGTGTTGGTTGTCAATAGATCCGACCATTCGTTTTGGTAAAAAAGTTGCACGCTGGCTTAATTTGGTTTAACGCTTAACGAACCTTATAAGCTCCCACGCAACGGACGTTGGTCTGTGCGATTTTTTTCTACTTCTTTCTTTGTATTTGCAAATCTGCTTTTAACCAAAAAAAATCTCATGACGCTCTACTGCTATTATAACAAACCAGCACAAAACAAGCGTAAAGCAGCAATATCTGCAGTGAGGTTAACTACATCTCGTTACAAAAATAGGTAGACTACTATGTCATCGTATGCGGTATTTATACTCTACAAAAGCGTAAAACTGTTAAAACTGCCTGACTAAATTTAGCGATTAAATCTCAAAATTACGTTTAATTAATCTACGCTTTTTACTTTCGCTTTTTAGGTTTACCTACAGAGTCCTGCCATTTCAACATTTCGGCACTTTTATGTACGCTACGAGTACTTCGCATACTTTAGCAAAACTCGCCGAAATAAGATGCTAACAATTATTACAAATTTAGCAGTATTTGCCGAAAAATCAGGAGTGCTACTGTAAACAGTCGCTTACCGATGACAACTACTCCGAGCAGATGCAGTATATTCTCGTGGTCGAACGAAGAGATTGTCTTCACTTCGCGCTCAAAGTTTTCTCTCATCTTTCTATTTGACATATCATCTTTGAGCACTTTTACGGCTACCGTGGTCGATGCGCTGTCACTCAAACGACTGCTAAGTTTGCCTGAAATATACAGTGTGGTCCACGAAAAGCAAGCCAACAAAATGCAAGCTGTACGACATAATAGGAAATAATTTTTACACTTCTTTCACTGGCAAACTTGGCAGTGACAAATAACAACAAAATGATTACAAACTAGATGATATTGCGACGCACGAACGTTAACGTAGTTGTTTCTGCTTAATATTCACATATTGCTGTCACTCTGAATTTTACCTCACACCTTGTCAATATAACCAGTTGGTTCACAAAACTTTGGTAGGCTTACTTTTTTTATTTTGTCGGTCTTTACGTTAACAACCTGTCCTTGGTCTGACTTTGATTTTAACATCAAGTGATTTCAGCGACAGCAATACGTCATTTACGTCATGTTTATGACGTAATATTTTCAGCCATTGCGAAGTTATGGCCAGGGGTCGTCATATCACAGGCAAACGATTTGAAACAGAATACATCCCATGATCTGATCATGCCCATGCTTTGATAAATGTTATAGTCAGTACTTGAATACTAATAGGCCACACTTTTCTACAGATACGTTGGCAAACTACGTTACGAGTTTGCTATATCCACGTACGTAAACGTCGAGGTTAACGCGATGTGCATAGTGCAAATTCGCTTTTTGGAATGCAAGCAGTAAGCATACACAACGAACCTTTGTACACTTTTCCGAAAGCACCTTCGCCAATTTCGTCCTCAAGATCCAGTAATTCCGGTTTCAGTAGGCAAGCGAGGCCGTCGGCTGCAAATACTTTATCCACCCACTGATTCGTCGTCTGTTGCTCGTTATTGTGATAGTCCGGATTCGTCGACAGCACCGTCATGTTCTATACGGCAAGTACACGACACGCTTCACTCAATCACACATTTATTTAAGATGCGGAGATTTTTCTTTACAAATAATTAATTATGTGGAATTCCTACGACGATGCTGCTGCTTCTGACGACAAAAAACCGTAGGCCTACTGTCGTGAAAAAGCTGCGCGATGCGTAATGGCCGTTCACGGTAATCCAACGTCGTTAATTTCGGTACCATTGTGCAGTAGCAACGTTGGTTTTATCTTGCACGGTTTCAGACACATAGCAGGTTAACAGTCAACCCATTCATATTCTGGCTGCAACCTGGAAATAAACTAAGTCGCCAATAAGAAGCAAGTACTGTGCTGGCAGAAGACACGGTGCATATAGTTCACCACATGTAACCAAAGCATAAAACAAAGATAACGAATATAAGCTGGCTTCTACTGCTTCAGAAATCAACAATTAATGATTTTAAATAAAAAAAAAACATGCATGTTTTAAACAAATTTCACAGTTTACTTTGTAATCAAAATTAATAATTAATTCGTTCTTTTCTCAAAAGACTATTAGACTTTTTTCACTCGTTATCAGCTCTAAAAAGTAAAAATAAAAAAGCGATTAAAATAATAGCCTAAAGCAGCAAGGCCTAAGGCAGCAATCTGGTGAGATTTTAATGGTTTATAAACTATGTTAAGTATTATTAGACAATTATATCGACCACGTGCCGACATATAACACGACTGTTCGCCTAGAATCATACGCAACCATAACCCTCAGTCTGAAAATTGGCGCCCTTGCCACTGTTACTCTAGGAACGTTGGCGTTAACTTTGATTTTTTTTTGTTTTTGAGTTAGAATCCTGTATGGTACAACAGAGAGGCAAGAGACTGACAGACGGACGAACGGGTAAAACCCCTAACGCGGCCTATTAAAACGGCCGCATATTATTTGTAGGTCTACAGTGCAGTGTGGCTTCAGAGACACTGGCGTGCGTACATCCAGGTTACAGGGCACACAGGCAACTATGGGCAACTGCGAACAGAACAGTCTAGATTTATCGTGGACAAAGCTTCCACGAGTTTTACGTATTACAACCCTCTAGAGAGTGACAGCAGAAAGTCAGTTCGCCGAATGCTGAATGATGTAATGTAGCTGCAGGCCAAATAGCGGCACGGATTACGGAAGATACTACCAACTGGTGGACGATAAGCCTAGTCTCTAATATATCTGACGATACGTCGACTCAGATTAAGTCAGGGTTGACGTGTGTCGAATCTTAAAAGTCAATAAAAGCAAACTAATTTTTGATGCGTTACTCCATCATATAGCGTTTATGTAGCTTCAACGAGAGAGCTGGCCAGCCACGGACGTCGGTTAATGTAGGCATACAACATGCAAGAAAGCTGAATGCAACAAACGGGTCAAGCGCGAGAAAATCAAGATGCCAAAAGTGCTGAGAAAAATGCAGCGTGGGAAAGAGATGTCCCTTTTTCATCGCAGTCAATCAACAAACCAATAAATCAATCAAAAAACATTAGCGCCATATATCGCGAGCAAATCGGAAACGGAACGCAGAAGGGGTTTGGGAAGAAACCATGCCCTTTCCCGCAATAGCATATTTGTGTGGATTCTGCAGGCACTAAATTTAAGATTTCTTTAAATCGTTCGGCCCTGAAAGGGAAAAATGTGCCTTCTGGCCCATGCGTGCGCCGCCTACGTTACGCACTGCTATTTATGTCGCATTTCCGTCGTCGCAGCACACTGATGAATCGACCAGAGACCAGAGACCCGAATGACGCGGCGAGAGCAATGAATGCCGAAGAACAAAACAGTTCGTGCGACCTGGAAAGCACTGCCAACCCCTGCGTCGATACGAATATGTAAATGCCAGACGAACTTATTGCACGAACGACTGCACCTGACGACGTCAAGTGATAGCTTTTCTTACAAAATAATTGTATAGTAGGTACTAGGCAGCTGACTCTGTCGCCAAGCTACAGCGTATGACATTTGACATTTCCCTGTAGGCCTCGACTGACATTTTCCCGCCTTCTGTCAACCTTGAATTTAAGATTTGAAGCTGAAAGGTGTTACCGCCTTAGAACGTGACAAAGCATGCAGCAGTGTTTCGAGTGCATTGCGGTCAAGGCAAGTTGGGAAAAGTTAGTTATCGGAACTCAACTCGTCTGATGACGTAGACTTGCTTTAAAGAGCATTTGGCGAGTTACGAACGATTATAACAGCGAAAAGCCTGCAGATAGAGACGCATTATACGACGCAAACGCAATCGGGCACAAAATCATCCTCTTTCGAATACTAAACGATCGACAGAAGGAAAGGCATCGTTTGATTGAGATTTAACTAACCTATTTCACTGAGAAAAAAGTTCCAGGAACGCAAAACATTGCGCGTGGGCGTTTTATGCTTTGCGAGATTTGTCTCTCCAATGCTATGCACAGCATAGTGATGAAAGGATCATTGCTGCTGTACAATTTGAAATTAAACTGTTTGATTTTTTTTCTACCGGTCTAAACAGTTCACTGATTATATTTGTACGGACATATACTGTAAACTGTCAAAATGCATTAGACAGACTCCGTGTTCATATGAACGTTATCTTGTTTGTTATACAACTGTTCAACATGTATCATGCTACATTTTTTGCGGTAGTCATTGACAGCTTCAGGCATATTATACTAATAATTTACAATACAAAAACAGATGCGAAATCTTGTTTACGTGCATTTCTATATTGTCTTTTGTACATTTCTACTATTCTATATATTGCGGTGGAAAAATGTCCGTGCGTATAAACATCCGTGTGAAAAATGTCAGTAAAAAATTCGTACGGGGAAATGTCTATTTAGACGGTAAAATTAAATGCTGAGACAGAGATAAACGCGAAAGATTTATCAAGGGGCCGCATTACATTATCGAGTTAGGACCCCCATCGAGTCCATTAAGAATGAATTCCATTAGACTGGGCCTACACGTCCACATCGCTACACAAATGGCAACGATAGACTGAACAAAGTGTCATTCTATTTGCATCACTTTGCTGATTCCATAACATTCATCTTCGCAAAGAATCGGCATAGCGTGAAGAAGTGGCTGGACCATCATCCAAGCAAGTGCAACACAAAAGAGATGGCGCTACATGATCGCCAACGCCCGGAACGGGCACGGAAACTGACGACGACAGCATGGCCAGTAGGCCTAAAATTCCATCACATTTGTTCTCAGTGTTTTGAACTATTTTCACAACAGATAGGCTTGTGCTCTAATTTCTTCAAACAATAGATGTATTTTTGATTCACCTTGTTGCTAAATTATGCTTGTTGGCTGATGTACGAAGGCTCGCGTTGTGCTGTGACATTATAATAGCTGAGACTACGGTTGAGCTAATGGAGCTGTTCTCACTGACGATTGTTAGCGAAGAGAGCGCTCAATTTACAGCGATCTGTCGCTGTTTAAAGGCATTTCTTCCGGGATGTTTAAACCGGTTTTCTTTTCGACGTTTTTCTATCCAGGTACCTTCTGCATCTATTGCTATCGACACGTTCGCAAAGAATCGCAGTATTAATAAGCTATTAAGGTGACATGTTCATAAATCACAAAAAAAGAGATGATGACGTGGCTGGCAGTTCGTAGTTGACTGATAGCCTGTCATGTGACACGATAATGCTTTTCTCATCACGGTCAGAGGTATATAGGCACAAGTGGCCGTATAGTGACAGATTTCACAAGTGTGACCGATTTTTTACTCACTTATTTTCTGATTTGCTAACTTGCACATTAAGCATTTCCTGCAACTGTTATGGTTGCAGCAATTGAATGCAGTGCATAGTTGGCCCATAGAGAGCTTCGCCTACCTGGCTGCATTTGCTATACACTAATAGATCCAATCGTGACGTTCCCGGATGTCGTTGACGAGCGTTTTATTGTTTTCCGCGCTCTTTTTATTGCCATACTGCCATATGGGTCTTTCTGCAACTGACGGGCCAGATTGTCGCACGTCATGTTTTAATGAGACCTGACAACAAATCCATAACAGCCTGACGTACCGTGACGTTGTAATCTTACAACTTCTTCTACAACTAATTGTTCAACAAATCCACAATTTATAAACGGCGCGTTTAAGTTTCTGCAGTCGTCTGCAGTGCTTCCAGCAGTAGCAGTTTGACCTTGAAATTCATTTTTTTGACTAGCAGACGTTTAGCTGAGAGAAAGTAAATGCTAAACTAAGTCGGAAAGTCTCGCAAAATACCTGCAAGAGAAATGCGCTGTCACGTCGTTGGAGTCCGGCGATCTCTCGTTTGTCGTCGGTCGGGTCGTGGTGTTCGCTCTGCTGTCGACGTCGTCTGCGTCGTTTGACCGCAGCGAAGACCTTGGCGCCAATCATTGCGACTATCAGCAGCAGAATGCTCAGCGAGCAGATGACGACTATTGTCGGCAGGTACTGTCTATACGCCATCTTGTCGTGACGTCCCTGTTCTCGGACGCCGCCGGAAAGACGTGACTCATTTCCCGGCTAATTGCAACAACAACAAGGGCCAAAGTCAAGATGTCGTCCCATTTCGCCTAATCCCATTTGCCTGAGCCTAATACTATATCGACTACAGCTGGGCATATGGTTGGGGTTAGAGATAGGGTTAGGATTAGCGGTTAAGACCTAAGGTGAGGGTTAGCGTTAGCGTTAAGGTTAAGGTTAAGGTTAAGGTTAGTTAGTATTAGGGTTAGGTTTAAAGATTAAGCGAAATGGGGGTATGCCAAAATCATTTATTACCAGACGGCGGCATCGCTAAACATGTTATTTTAAAGGGAAAGTCGTAGGCCTAATTGTGATGGTACCATTAGACAAGGAATGGTGCTAAATTTCACTCCTCTATTGCCAACGGTTTCCCGGAAAATGTACAATTTTGAAGGAAATTCCGACATCGCCAATTTTCGTTTGAGAACAGTGATCCCCGTCTATCATGTTAATTGCGGCGTTTTTGCCATTTTGCTAGATGACTTTGGTTCCATTATCACGGTCATAGCAAAAAACAATCAACGATCGATGCTGACTTTTAGAGGTGCTGGCTATTGCAACATAATGTTATCGAAGCGTGGTATGTCTGCCTGTCCGTCTGTCCGTTTGTGTATTTTCGACACACTCGTGCACCGTGCTAAAATGCCATTTAGCTGGGGGACAATTGGGTGGCTGTGTCATACGGGGTCTTCGCACCCCGCCAGGAAGAAGAGATCTGGGGTCGGAAATCCAATCAGAATTTGCATTGCAAGTTACCGTCACACCGACATGCGTGGTGCAGCATTGCTGTCCATAGTGACAAACGACTATGACCCGGTTATGACAAATCACACTCTATAAATATTTATTAATATCATTTCAGTCATTCTATCACACGGGATTCAAACCTGGGTCTTATTGCATTGCTCTATACTTCGCAGTAAAAACATTCATAATTTTTGCTTGACGCATATGCACTGGCATTTTTTGTTATTTGTTTGCTTTTCTTTAGGTAAAAATATTCTGCAAACATTCTAGTAGGAAAAGCCGTGTAATATTGTTCGATATAAGCCAACTTATATGACCACGGCGTACATTGTGCATCAATGCCCACCACGGAGACAGACAGGCTGATATTACCGGAGCGTCATGCTATCGCGTGTATCACGCTGATAAAACGGTCTGGTGAATTAACGGTGCTTGTGACGACACCGATGGTGCCGCGGGAATAATAGCCCAGCTGAAACAGCCGTAAAACCCTTCACGTCGTTCAAGATCATCAATTTTGGTACCCCTTAAAAGCTCGTCAGCAGCGCTCAATGTTACGGTAAGCAGCAAGCCTGTGTTTATCTAAATCGTTTTTACGTTAAATTAGTAAATATTGGCAAAAATCGCACATTTTGAAAGGGGTACTTATATTTGACGCTCGTCCCGTATAAAAACTGCTTGGACCCAGAAGGCCAAAATTTAAACTGCTGAAATTTACGTATAATGCTAAAAATTTCATACGTAGCTATCTTGATTAATCTGCAACCATTTTGGTCAAAATCCACTCTTGAAATGTGCGCCGCTAGTTAAAATCGTAAAAAATCACTAACTAAGATTTAAGGTCGTACAAAGTCATTATGTTAATACTCCCAGAAAGCTTGTCAGAAGTGCCTGTCATTATAAGCAGTACGTCTGCCTATCTCCAACCGTTTTTACGCTAGGTACAAAAAACTAAACCGACAGGCCTCTATCAGCAAAATAACGACTTTTAGGGGGTACTCCTTTTTGACGCCTTCGTTTAAGAAAAATCTCTTTACCCAGCGGCACAAAATTTTGACACAAAACTAAAGTTTTTTTTATGGCAGTTATTGCGAAAATTTGATGATCTTAGCATGCACCGACTTAATAGGAGCAGCAGGATGTGATAGACAAACGGACAAACAGATAGACGAACGGACGCCTCTACGATAGCTAAAACGCGCTTAGCATGTCTGTTGTCGCGCGTAATAAATCAACATATTTATGGATTCATTGAGTCTTGATCGATTCATTCATCTTACGATCCACCACCCATTCACAGTTCTATCACATATTTTCCCAGCCATCGGGCATTTACCACTCGACAATCAGTTAACTAATTGATTCATTTATCACTATCCGCGGTAGCGACGACAGTATTGTTATTAACATCAGAGCATTTTTGTTTTTCTGTACCCAGTAAATTTCAAGATTATAAGTCAAACGTCAAGGTCACTTGTGCATGTCACGGCGGCTACCGCGAACAGTACTTAGCCCCATGCAAGGCTTGACAGTCTAGTTCGTGCGTTTTTAGCCGATTGTACTTAAGTAACAGTCGAGCTATTGGCAGGGTTGTCGTCCGTCTGTCGTCTGGAACTGATGTATTGTAGCTAAGCGTTAGGTCGCAGAGAAAAACTTTTTAAATAAATAATTAGACAGGTGCCTTGAACTCAGGCGTGCAAAATTTCAGCGATCTACTGCAAGAGAAACACTTTCAAATTAAAGATTCAATAAAAGAAAGTGGGAAATTCAATGGAAAACTGACCATATCTCGGAAACGTGGAGAGATAGGGTCAAGGTTACTATTAATCACTAATAGAAAGTCGCATATTGGCTTTCAAATGACATAAAATCATTGACCTTGGATGACTTTGAAAGTCAGTACTGCAACAGAAACTGTATAGGCTGTAGGCGTTTTCCTTAACAAAGGGTTTTTAATGTGACAAAAAAATTTGCGAAATCTTTGACCGAAATTTGTGTTTGTTATTTACAACTGTAGCTGTTTATATCGCCTGGCGAGAGACCTCGTGTCACCGCGCACGACGTGTGTTATACTAGCGTTAATTGTAGCTTTCGAGAGCAGCGTTCAGATAGCGTGCATGGAACTAAAACTGTCTCACCTCTGACAAATCGCTATCTGTCCGTAATTGGAAGTCGGACGCTGGGCTTCGGACATATGCGGTACAGTCGGCTTTTCCTAGTGACAGCTGGGCTTCTTGTTATTTATACTGCTTATTTACACTGTTCATTAGCAGTCAACAGCCGTTCGCTCAATTCGCGTGTGCACTGTCGCACGCAGTTCAAGCCAGGAAGTAGACGCGACTAAATAAAAATGACAATAACCAAGCTCGAGTTTTTTTGCACACGCGGCACACACCATTTCCTTTTTCAATCAGTCAAGCTTAATCAAAATAATAAAATAAAATGCGGCAACGCAAGCACTGAATTTAAATTAAAACAGAGAGACAAATGGCGTGCATGCAAGCGGCAACCTCTAGCGCTGAACACATCACGGTTGCCGAAGCGTCGATACACTATTCAACGTTCATTAAAAAGTTCGCAAAAAAACTTTGCAAAAATAAACAAAATGTTCCAACAATGCGTTTTATGCAAAAAATAATACGTTTATAAATGTTTATCACAAATATGATTATGCCAACCAATTATTCAAACACCTCGAACTCAAAACGGCTATCAAAACTTTCCAGCCCACCAAACAACGAATCTCTGTCTTTTTTTCAAAACAACTAATTCGAAATTCAAGTCAAAACATTTTCCGGATGTCTTTACGCGTTGTAAAATTAGGGTAAGTGAGTAAGCAAACAGTACTTATAGCGTCATATATATCGAACAAAATTTACAGGGTGGGCCAAAAAAGTAAGCTATTGCACTTTGTTCATATCTTTGCTAAATATTGAACAATTTTCACAATTTTTTTCACCAATGGACTCTGTAAGAACTTTGCTACTCAGCGGCATACACAATACACTTATTATGTTATTACACTACCTAGTAAAATATAAATATCCAAAAACATACAATATCTACAGATGGACAGAAAGTCTAGCGGTAAATATGCAAAGTATTTAACTTAAGTGTTAAAATATGAGTTATAGTAAGTGTCAAAAACATTGGAGAACATATTAAACATTTTTTTAAAAATAATTTGGACGACTTTACTGTGCAATAATTTACAACGTACACTAATGCTGGTTGATAGCTGCAATCTTGCTCAGTTAACTGCATGAGCATACAGAGCTTCTTTTCAATTGTGAGGCCCTACAAGCTGTGCACTATTTTTGGAAAGATGAAAACTTACTCTGTAGCTACACCTAAACCTTTTTAACACTTATTATAACTTATATTCAACATTTTACTTAAACAATTTAAAAATTTACCACTCGACCTGATTACTATCTGTAGATATTGTACGTTTTTGGATATTTTTATTTTACAAGGTAGTGTAGCGACATAAGTAGGCATGGTGTGCATACCACTAAGTAACAAATTTCTTTCAGAGTCTACTGGTAAAAAATGTAAAAATTAATTAATATTTAGCGAAAATATGAAAAAAGTACCATAGCTTACTTTTTTGGCTTACTCTGTAAATCGTACGAGAGCGGTACTTTTTAGCAAAGTGATTAGAAATAACTGCGGCAGCGCACACCTATCACCTAGCCAGGATACATTATTATGTACGCGGTTGTCACGGTAGGCTGCAGAAAAAACAGTATCACTTTTGGCTTTGGGCCTTTGGCACAAATCATGCTCAAAACTGCTATGCACCTTATGTGTTACGTCACAAATTTCGTAAAGTAAGCTCGTCGGTTCTCATTGGGTTGGTGGCTTGACGTAGCGGTAACACGTTTCTTCCGATCAACGAAGTTACTCTACGCCGGGCCGAGTTAGTACTTCGATGGGTGACTGCCTGCGGGCAGGTAAACCATCTCGGTATGTAACCAGCCGCCTAGGTCAACTCAGCTTTCCATTCTTCCCAAATAGGTAAATCGAGTACCAGCCCCTACCAGCCTATCTGGCTGGGGTTAAGGCGGGGCGCATTCACCTGTGTCGGGTGGCAGGTAACACTGTGATCACATACGGCGGGTGACGCTCCGTAGCTCTGAAATAGGTTTCCTATGAAGAGCTATAGCATTTAACCATTTGTGGACTTCTGAGCTTTTGCAGAGTGATTTTACCGTTTAAAACTTACAGGTCAATAACAACAAAGGAGTCAATTTTCAAGAAAAATTCGAGTCAACAATTACAGACAGTAGACTACTAACCTTGGACGTAGCGGAAGAAAACTCGTGAATACGTGGAATGGGTAGTCCTAAAACACGCACACAATGTGCAGAAACCGTATATTTAAAGCGTCGTTTACAATGTGAGACGTGCAAGTTCTAAGCTGCGTTCACACTTCGAAGTGCAGCACTGCATTTTTTGTGCGTGGTGAAACTAAAATAAAACGCCTTCCGACGGTCATTTGTTACACACCACTGCAAGCCGCAGTGTGCAGTGCTAGTGTGAAAACGTCTACACACTTTTAGCCTACATACTGCCATAAACGTGTGACAACAATCAGAGTGAAATGCAAGTTTACACACGTGAGAATGACGAACTTATTTACCACTCACGAGACAGAGTCATGACACTTAAACGTCTATAGCATATCCATAGGTTGTATGTAGTATCTTATTTTTTATTTTTCGGACAACATTAATTAAAAACAGAAATTAGAGCCAGGACGTAAACATAATAAAACTTGTAGCCATTAGCGTCATTGCAACATGCCGATGAAACCGAGAAAATCCGCTTGTAAAAAAATAAGTAAATAACTAAGTTAGTAAAATAAGCAGGTACTTATAACCTACGCCATCAATCAAAGTCACAACGCGCCATAGTCTCAAACGCACACTACAGGTGAGATAAGTGCAATGTGCATGATGACATGGCATTCAGGCGATGGCGATCGCTATCAGGATCCACGCCGAATGATTTCAGCCGTACATTTGTAGCAAATTTGTCTAATTTTAAACAAAACATTTATTTTTACGATCCCATATATGGGACACCTAATTTAACGGTGGATGATATGCAGCTTTATGTTTGCTACTTACTGCAGTTAATTTGCTTTGTGCTACGGGTCAATACTGAACAAAATCGCTGCAAAAACCCGACAGATTGCTTATTTGTCTTGCTTAGTAGCTATGGCAAGTATTACACAACGAAGCAAAACAAAGCAAAACTGTTCTTTAATTTGCGGCCACTGTCCCCTACACGCACGCCAGCGATTCATCGGGGCTTTGGTGCCGTAGACACCTTTAAACAATTACGGTCTGGGCCTGACCAAGCCCGCCACCTTCCTGAGGCTCCGGTTCCCCGGCCACGAAAGAGCGTGCAGTCGCATACACGAGGCGTCCCTCGTGCTGCGAGCCACGATTCTACAGCGCAACTAGCTATATCTGTACACCAGGAGTCAGGCTACGAAATAATAGTGTTTCATTGATTTGTCTAGCTTAACCCATTAATGCCTACACCTAATTTAACGGCAGATGATAAAATAATTTGGCACTAATAGTAAGTAAATTAATACGACAAGCAATGTCGACAAGAAGCCCGCCGAATTATACGTACATGTATCTTGGCGAATTCTGTGCAAAAACGTTAATAAAAAACACTGGCACCGTACATTTGAAATGATTTTGAAAAAATGTATATTATTACTTTTTTCACTGTTGCAGTAAAAAATGCAAAAGAAGAGATGAAATGGCATTCGCCATCTCGCCCCAATTCTCGCCCCGGCTACTTCTGCTATGACCCACGCAACAAGGATCGAGTGTGTGGAAGGTACGGCAGGCTTAACTTTGTTATGGATATGTCACGTTCGAAAAGTGCAAATTTGACACGTCGAAATGTCACGAAAATAGCTCGCAAAGACACGCTAGCGTCGAAAGATTGATAATTGTTCAGCGGCAAAAGAAACGCCAGAGTGCAGCTAACAGCACTGACACATTTCCAGTTTTTCCGAGAATCAAGAAGTTCGGCATCCTTTGCGTGCATGCAAGCCATCAGTAAGCTTGGCTGCTCTAGCGGACATGATTACACTTAATTCCGGCTTGACGTGCCGCGAAAAGAACTGCAATTATGACTACAGCGTAAACGAGGAATAAGAACTGAAGTTCAAGCCCAAAATAATTGACTTATTACCGGTAGTTTTTGTAGGTCGCGGGGTCACGTTCAAGGTCGTTTTTAAATGGTCATCAGTGCAAAACTTCGGGACTCCATATCTCGTTAATAGTGTGACAAACTGGTTAGATTTTCAAAATCATAGAGTCAAAGTCGAGCTCATAGCAAAGTCAAATATTTGCTGCGGCAAGCGGTGGCATTCACGTCGATCGACGCTTTGTGGTCAAAATAGCATTCAGTATGTGAACTGCTTTAATTGTTAATGAGAGACATAGCTTACCTGGGAAGTCGAGAGGATCTTCAGTCGGGTCGATAACGTCGCCGATCAGCGTTCTGTTACAACGCAGCCGGTGATCGGGTGGTGTCCACGGTTCAGTGTCAATGCACAGACAGACCGCCGAGCCGTTGACTATGATACAGCCCGCCTCTCCACAGTTCACGTTCAGACACACGCTCACATCTGCGGTTGTAATAATGAAATAAATGATAAAATAATGTAATGTAAATGTAAAAAAGTAATGATAAAATAAAATCACAACGTGTGTAAAAGACTAGATCATCATAACACAGCCACTGGAACAGTTTAGTCAATCGACATAAACCAAACATAAGTAAGTAAGTATGTAAGTGAACAACTAACGCTTGAACAATTTTTGTGCTTTCGGTTGCTTCTAAAGTTTTATTTAAAAAACTGTTTGTTTCTAGTGTGTAATGCTGTAGTATCTTTACTTTGATTTTCGTGGGTACTATTTAATATGTCAATTTGTTTTTATGAGTTTTTGCGTGACATGTCATAATATAAAAATTTATTTTTTGGCCTCCGCGGCCGTGCCGCGCAGACTGAAACCGATACAACCCAATCAGATAAACTATTCCAAGCAGGCAACTCACACCCTATTATAGTAAAAACCGTATTTTCTTAGATAATATTTAAACTAAAAGTACAGGCAAAAACATTAAAAAAATTATGAAATTGTACCCATGTCATCATAGACGGCAGCCTGTTTTTGTAGATCACTTATGCTCATCATTACTGCATAAGTGAAATTGAAGTAGGGTCTACATCAGTCTTGAGATCTTCAGCGAACCTACAACAAAAACACTTTGGTGAATTTAATTAGCACGTCTATTTGAAGTTTTTAAACTATGCTCCACAGGTTCATTATGCAGAGACATGCACACGACAAAAACAAAAGTCTTATAGCTATTTTATTACTTATTTCTGCACTTCGGTAAAGTGCATGACGACGCTATTGAGTGTCTTTTTTAAAGAGACACAGAACGGCCAAAACAAAAAAAAATACAAAACACATTTAACTAAAGAACCTATTTATTTCACGAGTCATTTGCAAGCAACGTTAAACAAGCTGCTAACCTATTACGTTTTCATGCAGGTCATCTAAGCCTCTTGCGTTCAGCGAAATAGGAAATGAGCAGCAGTAGCTTACGTGTTATACGAGGTGAAGACCTAATGCGGCTAATTGGGGCGGTGGTATGTCTGCTGGCATCTACACTGTGTCCCAAAAAAACATCCCCGACATTTTCAACTGTATCTTGAAAACCAATTACCAAATTTTAATAATTTTTGGCATAAATATTCCTGACACAACTTGCCATCAAATGACCGTTCAGTTTTCTACCTCACCCAATGTATGCTTCTGCACTACCTAGGGAAAGCAGATCAATCGAAATATGCATTAAAATAAACAGAAAACCTGAAAAAAAACATCCCCAACATTATCGATCGTACCTTGAATAAGGACTAGCAGATTTTAATAATAATTGGCAAAATATTTATGACACAACTGGATATGAAATAAGTGTTTTTTTGTTTTTACTTCACCCAACGTCTGCTTTTGCACTACCTGGGGAAAACAGACCAGGCATAATACGTGTTAAAATAAATGGAAAAACGTCAATAAATTCTATCTGTCCTAATTTGTGGGTCCCAACAGCAGGTCTATTACAAGGTTTGACTGTCTTGCAGCAGTGTGTCTACCAGAAGAAGTTTAAAAATGTTTGTAACGTCAAGAAGTGACTGGTAGAGCCTGTATTGGTCAGGAGCAGAACATTATCGATACTGCAGCTGTCAAGTGGGCCAGTGTACAAGTGTCACAGTGGGCCAACACTTCAAGCAGTT
>Ga0209367_1003503_pt1 | contig 21363 bp, 9 predicted proteins | sample WorMetLIZISLAND2_FD_187412 | JGI IMG/M metagenome (GOLD analysis project Ga0209367, IMG submission 187412) | Marine gutless worms symbiont microbial communities from Max Planck institute for Marine Microbiology, Germany - Olavius geniculatus... ...
CTGCTTCAGTTCATCCACATCTTTCACCGGCTTCTGGTACACACACTGCTGTACACGGCCCCAAATGCAGTAGTCAACAGGGTTGAGGTCAGGGCTGTTGGCCGGCCAGAGGTCAGGCGGGATGAACACTGGTGTCTCACGACGCAGAAACTCAATCGTCACACGTGCCCGATGTGCGGGTGCATTATCCTGCTAAGCTGATACCCCATTTTATGAAATATCGTAAGCCCATAACACACTACGATATTGAGTACCTTTTGACGATTTTCTCAGCTAATCATTATTATTATTAGGCACAGTTTGTTGAAGTTATTTCAAAACGTAATAGGGGTCCGGTTTTTTTGAGACACAGTGTAAATCCTGTATTATTATTATTACATTATAAAAGCTAGATTACTTGAGCGAATAAGCTCCTAGAATTCTATCAGATACAACCGTAAATACACCATTATGTTGTTCGACCCTTAAGCCGCCAGCATAACCACCGTAGCCGAATAATTTTTTTCAGTTAACCGCTGCCAACAAAAAAGTTTTTGGCTAAGCCGTCTTAGCCGAAATAAGCTTTTATGCGTAACTGCCAGAAAAAAAATTCAGCCAGCCAAACTTATTGAATGTCTATTGCTATAGTTGGCAGTCAAATTTTCGGCTAGACGCCATAACCGCGGAACTTCTTTTGGAACCGCCGCTGGCGTAAAAATATTAGTTAGCAAGCTGTTGTGTTTAAAAAAATTTGGCTTAGTGGTCTATATGTTGTAAACTGAAGTATGAGTTCAACAATACCGAGAAAATCTTCCAAAAACATTTTCATATACCATCATCAAAATTTTTGTTTACTAATGAAAATCAGGCTATAGGCTAATGCTTTCCTCACCTTCATATGTTGTCGCAGTGCCGACATCAACTCCTGGTGCTGATGAGGACATCTTGTATGCTATCTATTCTTCATTATCTAATAACAGAAGTACAATACAGCAAAATTTTGTTCATTTCAGCTGAATAAAAGCAGTTATGAGTGACATTACGACACAAAAACTTTGTTGCTAAGCTACTATGGCTTCCATACTAATGGTTGCTAAGCAAAACTATAACAACTGACCTTAGTTCATATGGTAACTAAGGTTTGGTTAAGGTCTCATGCTTATATCTCTGATGAATAAGCTGTTGCTATGCAAAAACTCCATCCATAGCAACCGTTGCTATATGAAAGATACACCCCTAGATTCCTTGTAGTTAATAACGCACAAATAGATTACTACAGCCACGGTTGTTAACACATGTAAACACTTGATACTGCTGTTATAGCAACATGAAGTTCATTTCTAAGGCATTTTCACTGTCATGGCAACAGAAGGTCACCGAGGGTCAGAAAAATTTGCATCCCATTATTTTTCAAAAAAGTGTCACCAAATCCAACAGGAAATGCAATAAAATTATTTTTAGCAAGCAAGTCGTACGGCAGCACTTTTTGGACATGTCAACCTTTAGTGTTACATTTGCGGCAATGTTTAGATGTAACTGTAGCTTAACAAAATGACTTTAAAGCTTGTGTCTCGTTAATTAGACACCAGAAGAAGAAGATTAATTTTTGACTGTTCTTTGCCTCACATAACATCACCCATAGTGGCTTGTTGAGGTCCAGAAATAAAATATTTTTGTTCACTATTCGACTGCACTATATCAGTATAAGGTGACTACGAACTACAAGATAGTACTGAGATTTGCAGTGTGTCCTTCTACACTTCTACTGGAAGACAAACGGCACATTATATCAGCTAAAAAAATTGTGTATAAATTCAAAATTAAAATTAGCAATATACAGCAGATTCTGCAGGACGCATCATGTTCGCAAACAAAATTGATTTATTAAATTTCGCTTTTCAGCCACACCCCACGATGGGGGACTGTCAAAAAGTACATTAGTTCCATAACAGTGCTGTTGGCAAACTGTTTTTAACAAACACATGATGGCTGTGTCGTTAGCTATTTATGCGGACAAACGACACGGCACATGAGTTACCAAATAAACACTTTTGTAGGCGATTTCAGCACTAACGTAAACAAACAAAAGCACCGCCATGACACTATCGAAAAAGCAAAGCGATCGCACAAAAAAACGGTGTTGTCGCACACAAGTAGCCAAAAATCTCGCATAACCGTCAAAGATTATAGAGCGAGCAATGCTCGCTCTATAATCTTTGTAACCGTCTCAGATTCATATCATGGGGCTCGTGGGTTATGGCTTTAATTTAATGGCAAAAACTAACTCCTGCATCTGCTGACGTGTAGTTTAATTGAAACATATTTGTTGCAAACGAATCAGATTGAATAGAGCATACGTGATTATTGAACATTTATATTATACACGGTAGTGCAACAACGTAGTTGAAATTTGGTTAAATATTTAACATTTTTGTTATTGCAGTTTTGTCGCAGCCTGTTAGTAAAAGAATTTTAAATTTCAACAAAGATCCACAATATTTCACATAGGCAAAAGTTCGCAAAACAGCAAAAAGCCTGCATCCAGATATCCTGTTTAATAAAATAACGTAATGGACTGGCTGGCAGCGCGCCCGCCGTCTAGCGGAGGTGGCGAAGTTTGTTGCTATCTTGGTTTCAATAATATAAGGTTTGCTGTAAATATTAACTGTAATTATGCAACATAATTTCGAAATTTGTTCTCTTAGTTTGGCAAAGAACATCCGGTTAAATGTCAAGTGTCAGTTGTTAAGCTGTTTCTGCCGTACTACGTGTTTGTTGGTTTTGGCTGTTCGCTCTGAGCGATAATGAGGGTTGTTTATAAATACGAAAACAGCTGCTGTTTGATTCATGTGTGAGCCAAGTATTGCCATGTTTTTCCGTGCTTACTATTCTGCTGTCCAAAAAAGCTGCCAGAAAAACCAAAATTAGAGTTGGGCATTTTTTCGGTGTACAGCTGCACAATGGGCGACTTCACTTTTTGACTTAGATTTTCGCTGATCCTAAACTTCGGTCTAAGTAACTACTTGAGTCAAAAAGTGAAGTGATTTCGCTGAGCGAAAAAATGGCGACTAACACGGATAGTTTAGTAAATTAAAACAGTCTGGTATCAAAAATAAATGCCGTAATGGCTACACAATGACGTAAGACGTTACGTAATTACGTCATTTGCGTTCGCGGCACAATTAAATAAGCAACTCCAAGCGTAACTGGTTGATTTATTTTCTGTTAGGTTTACCGGTTTTCTGCCATTTTTAATCGTTTAGTTGAACTCTGGTTTAAGTACAGACTTTACCGTTCAGCTTTAGCTTTGGCTCAGCGATAAGGCTCAGCTAAAGTCTTAAGTCAAAAAGTGAAGTCGCCCACTATATGGTTTGCACTTGAGAGTTATTTTTCTTGTGTTGCGTGATGTCTGGTTGCTGTTTCTGCTTTCTAGATGCTGTCGGATTTTTGTTGAGTGTTCGTCGGATCGTCAGCCAGTCACAGGATGGATCAAGACGACAGTCCTGGCAAGACGGGCTCTAGCAGTCGACTGAAGTCTTACAAGTACAAAGGTCTCGATGCGCGGGAGATGAGGAGGCAGCGGGAGGAGGAGGGCGTGCAGCTACGCAAGCAGAAGAAAGATGAAATTGTAAGTTGTTGCTGGGGCAAGCTCTGATTTACCAAAAATTACTGAGTTGCATTTTCGAGTAAACGTTTGAGGAAATCAGGTGTATTTCAGATTTAGGAAAATGCTGTTTATGAATATTGTAAAATATCTTGTGATGTTGTACGTTGATATCTGTAAATGAACTTATCTGTCTTAGAAAAATTTCTGGTAAACTATGTGCATTATGCCCTGATATTTTTTAGCAGTTTTGCTTTCACTTTTTACCGCTGATGGTTTAGTTAATCATTTTGTAAATATTAGTCTGAAAATTTTTCAGATTTATAGGTTTATGCTCAGAATTAGCCATTTCAATGATTAGTAGCTGTTAGAGCTAGGAATATCAAGTGAATCGATTCGGCAGAGAGAATCGAACTGAAGCTTATCTCGATTTGACTCACCAATTTCCAAAAATATTAAAGTCAAGTTCTGTTGGCAAATTCGTGTTTCTGCGCACTGGTTGCGCTAACTGCATGCGTACGTTAGCGTTGCGCACAACTTTCGTTTAGTTTTTCACCTCACTATCACTTTGTCATGAGCTTCCGAAGGCACAACCAGTGACTTTAAGTTAACCCTTTTTTCCTCGACGTGATTATTTTTACTTACGAGTTTCAGTTAATTCTTCTGGGTTGATCTGCCAACGATGGTGGAGCAGTGTGATAGTACGATAGAATTGGTCCAGATTGCAATCACCAGTGAACAGTGGCATCGTGGGTCCAAAAAATAGGCAGGATCAGAAGTTGCAATTTTCCCACTGATGCTGCAACGTTTCGACAGAATTCCGACAGAAAGTTGCAAGTTGTTAACAGAAAAGATTATGGGCGCTCAATATTTAACTTTTTCTCCAAAATTTCCACAAAATGAAAGTTCTGGCCCTAAATTTGGCATTTTTCGACAAACACTTTCCGGCGAGAAAATCGTTGACAATTTTTCAACAGTCAGAAAGTTAGGGTTTGCAACTACCCCTCTCCCATTACCATCGCTTGCTCTCTTGCTACGATGCCACAGCCAGTGAATTGAATCAAAATTCTTTTGAATCAAATCGGATTTGTTATCAGTTGAATCGCCCACCTCTGGTTGTCGTAATGCCTTTTAAAGTTCTGCCATAACAACTTTATAAGTTGCTGTCATTTCAGAAAAAGTTGTTTTTTTATCATAATAACTGCAGTTGTAAAACAATAGTGGTAGAAGTGACAGACTTCAGATTTTGTTAGAAAAGTGCATTATTATCACCGTTTGAGCTTAATGATTATACTATATACTAAAACTGAATTTTGGCTATTGTTGGTAATTGATAGTAATAAAGTGGATGATGAGTCATAAGTGATACATGATGGTCGTTAACGGTGTAATTGTCAGATATTAAAGAAGCGAAATGTGGACATCTCGGAAGCAGGAATGTCAGAAGATGGTCTTTCTCCATTGGAAGAGACTCTAGCCAGCTACATGCAGGTCTCTACCTACTAATGAGCATTTTTAGCTATGAAATAATTATTAGTTAGATCACATGACATGGGAGCACTGCATTTATTAGTGGCATGGTAATTGGATATTGGGTTGGACTTCACACAGCCGTTAGAATCGAAGTGGCATATTCCGCTGTGATACCAGATTCGTTATCTTCTTGCTGACATTGTGTGCTTTACAGCATTACTCACTTACATGTTGCCTGTGGTAATTTGATGTTTCTTAAACCATGAGCCATGAGCCACATCAGGAAGAAAAATTTTAATTAGAATCTGTGTACAAATTTTGGTACAGTCTTGTCCCTGCCACAGAGACAAATACTGTATGAATTTGCTAATTCGTTGACATTTTGTGACTAGTTTTTTTTTCAGTCTGCTAGTTTGTTTAGCAATATTTGATCTGTCTGGCAGGGCTGCATCACAGAAGATATGCTTCGTGGTCTGTACAGTGAAGATGTAGATATGCAGCTTGATGCTACACAAAAGTTCCGCAAACTGCTGTCCAAAGGTATGCTACATCCATCATTGTTTGGGCTGACCGTTAAGCTGTAAGCTTAAAGGTCGATTCTTTATCGTGGTTGTCGTCCATCTGTCACGGATATATTGTGGCTAAATGGTGCAAGATAGGACCTAGGTTGCTATTAGTCACTGATAGGAAGTCCCATACTGGCTTTCAAATGACATATAAATCATTGACCTTGGATGACTCTGAAGGGTCATAACAAACTATGGAATGGAATGTTTCAAGCTATAAGTGGCCGTATCTCGAAAATGGTGAGAGGTGCGGCCATGGTTACTGTTAATCACTAACAGGAAGTGGCATACACCTTTTCAGGTGAAATGAAAATCATCGACCTTGGATGACCTTTAAGGTTAGGGACAACCAGCGTGGTCAGCCCCACTCTAGCAACAGCTGGGCTTTTTGTTTGTTATGATGTTTGTGATGCAGTGATAATGGATGTATTGTGTGTAAAAGGGATGTGATGTATGTTAAACCTTAGGTGTGATAATTGACTTTCAGTACTACACTAATACAGTCAGTCGGTTATTTTGCGCACTTACTTTACACTGCTCGTGGTCACCAACAGTCTGTCATTTAAGCTGTGATCTGTTTGCTTACTCTTGTGGAATAGTGCTAGAGATAAGCAGTATGAGTGCAATCATGGGATAAGATATCACAGAGGCTAGTTAGTAAGTAAGAGAAACAAGAACACGAGTGTCACAGCTATTCGCTGAACTCATATGTGTATTCACTAAAACTCGCTGTTTTAATTACATTGAAGATTTCCAGAAACATCTTGCGCAAAGTTGTGGTTTCATAACTTTTGCGGACTCGCAAACATTTTGTCAATGTCTGTCTTCAACGGTAAAACCCGTAATTTACAAATGCGGAAATATGACGTCAGCATGACGTCATCGGAAGCAAAGAATGTCTAACTTTTACACCGATGTAATACCAGTTTTATCGTAGACATTCCCTTAAAATTTTGTGGAAATCTAAACATTTTCCATGAGGTATAAAAGAAAATACTAGGGAGTGTTTTTTCTAAACGCAGTGTAGAATGACAGATTTGTCTCAGGAGGATGGACCAAATGGTGGACTTCAGAGAATTAGAAATAGAGAGATAAATGGCTAACCCAGGTTTGCATGGAAAATTGTCTTTCTCATTATACTGCAATTGCCTGCTGTGTTAAGTAAAATTTTAGTGGAAGTGTGTATAGTTTGGTACTAAACAAAGTAGGCAACGCTGTGGCTGATGATGTGCTGCAGAACCGAACCCTCCAATCGATGACGTAATCCGTGCTGGCATTGTGCCGCGGTTTGTCCAGTTACTACAGAACGATGCCAACTGCACACTTCAGGTCAGGCTTCAACTACTGGACCTTCTTCTGAACCATCTGGAGCTTTCTTTCTTTTGTTTCGGATAGAAGATTGGGGTTGAGACACATGGGCTCATACCCAAAAGATCCAGTTGGCTTGATGGAGTAAACCCGCCACAAACGGTCTAATCTTAGGTTATCTGTTGCACATTTGCTGTGAAGTTTAGGTTCCATGCATCACTATTGCTATTATGTGCCTATGATTCGAACTTCTGTTTTGACGTGGGGTGCACGAAAATGCAGATAAGTTACTTACTTTCTCACTATTGACATCTCATAGAAAAATGGCCTTCTATTATTACACCCATTTGCAGGACAGATGTGTCATATCAATATTGTGATTAACTTGGAGTTATGATGATGTTATAATGAACCTCATTTCTTTTAGCAGTTTATGGCAATGATTGGTAAATTGCTTTAAGTTGTATAATATATGAAGAGGCATTAGAGGCGCATTGTATTTTGATGGTTGATATGGTGGTTCTGATTTAGTTTGAAGCTGCTTGGGCATTGACAAATATTGCATCCGGCACATCAGCTCAGACCCGCGTTGTTATTGAACTTGGGGCCGTCCCGATATTTATCCGACTTCTTAGTTCTCCACAGGAAGACGTACAAGAACAGGTGAACTGTCGGTGTAATAGGGAGCTAATGATGTGTAATCTATATGTTTAACTTGCCTGTGCTTTGAAAGCCAGGTCGCATCAAAAAAATGATATTGGCTAAATATATGTAGAATGTAACACTAAATAATAATACGCTCATTACGCTGATCAAATGAAATGAAAACATCACTTTGAAGTAATTTTCAGACAAATATGTTGTGCCATCCGAACGTGCCAGACGGTGCCACAGTGCTGATGATGTCACTCACAGGACACTTTGTTGCCATGCTGACATTCGCATTGAAAACGTAGTAAACCCATTGGTTTTACTCACAATAATGTTGCATTCATCATACAAATAATGATGCATAGGTGACATCAGAAATTACGTCGTTGTTCGTTTACTACTAGTGGTGCGCAGTTTGTAAAATTAACCAAGGGCTGGAATATTGTGGATTTTAGTTGGTTTAATACTGATGAAAAATTTGGCTTTTTTGAGACTATTTGGCCGTAAATTAAATACATTTGACCTCAAGGCAATAAAGCTAGTTGGCAATTCTGCAGATGACGTCACAGTTCCGAACATGGCCAAAGTCGTGTAAAGGGAAAAGTGAGTACTTTGTATCTTATTTTTAAGGTATTAAGATGTATTAGCAACCATAAAATTAATGAATATTGACAATTAGCATTTGATAAAGCCAACTAGTGCTTTATAACAGTTACGTAAACCGGTGAAACTTGGCCTTTAAATAACAATCATGACAACAGTTATTATCTGCTAACCTTGGTTCTTTACAACACATTGTATACTTTGTAAACTCAGAATTTATTCTCAGAATTTGATTATGAGTATGCTTTATTTCTTTATAGATAACAGCTGTTCGTGTTGATTGGAGAATAAAACAAGATTACCAGGGGGTAATTTAACGTCGTGTGTATTTTCTGTAGGCTGTATGGGCATTGGGTAATATTGCCGGTGATAGTCCAGAATGTCGAGATTACGTCATCAATGAAGGAATACTAATACATCTGCTACAGTAAGTTGTTAATCTGTTACTTGTCTTAGCAGTTTTAACAGCTAACCTAAAACCATTAATTGTGCAAAAACTGAAACTGTGATGTTAAGTAATTAAGTGAATAAAATCCCACGAAATGCTGAAAATGAAAAATGTGCAGTAACCATCAGCTGTTAGCAGGCCCCATTCCTTTTGCAACTCTGTGAAAGTTTAATCTGTCTTTACAGTAACATCATTCTGGATAATTTGACACTCCAGGAAGTTTGTCTGTTGAATTGAAAGTAGATTAATATACTTGGTATTGAAAAATTCAATGTGTGGCCTGTGCGTATATGTGTATATATTTTCATGTACAGCTTTTGTGCTCGTAAACACTGGGAGCTAGATAAAGCAGCATACTGAAAGTTGATATCCAGTTAGCCAAAAGCTGAGTCATGACTAGGGCCCACAGTTTTCTGCGGGCTGTGGAATTTCGAGCTGAGCTGCGGAATTCGCCCTTTTCCATGGAATTTTGATATTGCCGTGGAATTTCGCGGAATTTTACAGAAGTTAACAAATGACTGATGATTAGTACGATCGTCGGCTTTAAAGTAACTATATCACAGAGAAAAATCAAACTGAACTGCTTAAAACTGCATCCCTACTAATAATTACCAACGTATACGGCACAATCGTAAATTAACACAATGCGACTAATTGACAAATTGCACTTTTTAAAAGAAAGAAAATCGATAATTTCTTTTGTATTTTGCTAGCATAACTGAGCGCCATGTCAGCATCCAAAAACTGAAGTTTTCTAAACAGAATAAAGCTTAGTTTACCCACAAATGGATGGCCGCGGTAAGACGTGGAATTTGGACAATTTTGCCACGGTTAGCCGCGGAATTTGGCAAAAATTTACCGTGGAAAACTGTGGGCCCTAGTCGTGACCGTGCAATATTGTCTGTGTAGACTATTACAGAAGTCTGGTCGGATGTCGATGATCAGAAATGCAATCTGGTGCTTGTCAAATCTTTGTCGGGGCAAAAACCCGCCACCGGACTTTGCCAAGGTGATGATCGTATAACCCTTCTGATATTTTTGATTTTTGGTTTTCATATATACAGTATTATTCTGTATGTCATTTTGGCTTCAGCCAACTCTGGTTAGATCTGGGCAAATCTGGTCGTTTTTTATTACGCGCGAAAGCAGCTACTGCTTTCAGCGCGTCTTAGCCATCGCAATTCTGTCCGTCTGTCTGTCACACGCGTGGATCAGGCAAAAACGGTCCAAGCTAGGATCTCCAAATCTTCACCATCGGCTGCCTGGAAGACTCTAGTTTCAGGAACTGTAAAGCTTTTTCATGAATTCGAAGGGGGTCACCACGAACGAGGGCGCTAAATGAGAGGGGGATAGGCAAAATTTGTGGTTTTTGGCCTATAACTCGCTGTATCTCAGTAACAATGCGAGATAAGGCCTAGGTTACTGTTAATCACTAATAGGAAATCGTACACTGACTATCGATTGGCGCCAAATTCAATGACCTTGGATGACCTTGAACGCCAAAATAAGGGGTTTTTATGGATTTTTTGGCCACTTTTGCCTGTGAGAGTTTATATCATTCACAAGGTGGCGCCACGCCGCTGATGCTACACACGCCTATGGCCGAAGTGTACTATGGTCCCGATGGGCCGAGTCCAAATGATATGCAATTTTCGAAACTATAACTACTGAACTGGAAATGCTATAGGCTTTCGTGCGTGTCATGCTCAAATTTCTTGTTCACTTTATAGCAGTCCGTGTATAGGTCAATTCTGATACATAGTGTGTTAAGATTTCACTCCTCTTGTGAATATTTCTATTTTCGCTGCGGACGAAACATTATTCCTTTCAGTAGTATTTTGATATATAGTAATCTCTTGTAATGCATTGTGGCCGCCCATTGCTCATGCCAGCACACAGTGCAGCCAGCAGACATACCGTTACCTCAGTGCTAGGCCTTCATTCCATAATCCATACACTATTAATTTTTGCTGAGGTTAGGAGACTGAGTTCACCTCATAACTATCTTGTTGACTACTTGTGTGAATTATTGACTTCCCATGATGCTGGGGGTAGAAGTCTGAGTATATTTTCTGCAGCATATGTGAGTTACTCTTTTTTTGTTCCACCGAGGGTAGGAGGCTGAGCTGATCTAATAAGTATCTTGTGTGCTGCTTGTGCGAGTTACTAATTTCCCATGTTGCTTAGTGTAGGATACTTAATTGATCTAATAAGTATGTTTTTTGCTGCTTATGCGAGTTACTTCTTGCTTATTCTTCTTTGGTGGCAGGCTGAGTTGATCTAATTTTGTTGATTTTGTCTGCTGCTTGTTAGTGGCACGGCTTTGCGCTAATGCATTGTGTTCGATCAACGAAGTTGCTCTACGCTGGGCCGGGTTAGTACTTGGATGGGTGACTGCCTGCAGGCAGGTAAACCATCTTGGTATATAACCAGTGGAGTTCAAGTATCGGCCTGTCTGGCTGAGGTTAAGGCGGGGCGCATTCATTTGTGTCGGATAGCACGTAACGCTGTGTGATTCCATATGGCAGATGATGCTTCGTGGCTTTGAGATTTGTTTTTTATATAGAGCTGTATACGCCACTTTTTAAACTGTTTTGTGCAAGTTTCGAATTTGATCAAGGATCTTCTTGTCAATCGGCGTTTGCAACAAAAGAGAAATATTGGATCCGCGTCAGTCCGTGTCCACACTGAATAGGCCTAGGCCTCTAGTCATTAGTATGTAAGGTAGTCCATTGCGCCTAAGCCTATAGCAGATTGCAATTTACTGGTTCCAGTGCTACTGCGCTACACACATCACTTTTTTCTGTTTTTAATTTTTATTAGAACAAGAAATTTGAGCAAAGCTCACGAGACGTGCGAAAGCCTATAGCATTTCCAGTTCAGTAGTTATAGTTTCGAAAATCGCATATCACTTGGACTCGGCCCATCGGGACCATAATACACATCGGCCATATATACCCATAGGGACGTGTGGCGTTGGCGACGGTGGCGCCTCCTTGTGAATGATAAAGACTTGCGCAGCCCGATATCACGAAAAAAATCCGTAAAACCCCCTATTTTGGCGTTCAAGGTCATCCAAGGTCATTGAATTCAGTGCCAATCGACAGCCAGTATACGATTTCCTATTAGTGATTAATAGTAACCTAGGCCTTATCTCGCATCGTTACTGAGATACAGCGAGTTTTTGGCCGAAAATCACAAATTTTGACCACCCCCTCTCATTTAGCGCCCTCGTTTGAAGTGACCCCCTTCGAATTTCTGGAAAAGCGCTACGGTTCCTGAAACTAGAGTCTTCCAGGCAGCCGACGGTGAAGATTTAGAGATCCTAGCTTGGACCATTTTTGCCTGATCTACCTGTGTGACAGACGGACAGACAGAATTGCGATGGCTAAGACACGCTAAAGCATAGCTGCTTTCGCACGTAAAAATACACTTTGTCACAGAACGAGATCCGCATCAGTCCGTGTTCGCAAAAAAATCTAGCAGATCTGGGTTCGCAGACTGATGCGTCCACAGTTTGCGCATCTCTGGTAGGAGGCTGCGTTGATCTGACAAGTATCTTGTCTGCTGTGTATGCCAGGTGTCACCGGCACTTCCGTTGCTTGCTCGTCTTCTCTTCCATGCGGACAACGACGTGCTGGCAGACACATGCTGGGCATTGTCTTACCTGTCTGATGGACCTAATGACAAGATCCAGGCTGTCATTGAGTCAGGGGTCTGTCGTCGGCTCGTTGAACTACTCATGTAAGCTACTGCTACTACTGGTAGTAGTTGTTGTGATATCTGTGATATTTGATATTTCTCGTCATTCGTTCTAATTCACATACTTTGACAAAATGTGCAGTATTTTTCCAAAAGGGGGAACACCCCTTTTCGACCTATTTAGTCAAAATTCACATTTTCAACTAAGTCTGGATATACAAATCCAGTACTATTGGAAAGCGTATTGGATCAATCTAATGGTGGTCAATTTATGTGAACTTTTTACCGGTTGTAGCCGAATAAATATTGATTCAAAATATTTCAACAAGATGTGGTTGTTGGTTAAGTATTTTCTGCTAGTTGTGATGTAACACTGGCATCATAATGTTGCATGAGTACAAGCTGGCTTGTCTCAACTGGTGCTGTCACTTACTAACCTGCTTTGATGGTGAACTTTATCCGGTTCACTGATGAAAAATGTTTATCAGGTCAGCACTTAGCAACATGGTGGCATGAAATCAGGCGTCTCGCAGTCCAAAAACTCAACCATCTTGCAAGCGGTGCGTGCTAGTGCACTGTCTTGCTGGAATGTCTGAAAGTTATGCTGTCCCCACAAGTGTGTGAAAGTGATTATTTTGAGCATTTTTTGCGGTTGCAATGGTAAAACTTTAACAGTTTGTCATCAGTGAACCAGATGAAGTCCACCATCGAAGAGCTATTCAGCAAGTCTGGCAGCACTGGTTGCAACATGCAAGTTTATACTTGTGGCACATTATGACGCCAGCATTACATCAGGACTAGCAAAGAATATTTAACCAACAGCCATATTCTGTCGAAATATTTTGAATTAGTATTTCTTTAGTACATCTTGTAAAAATTTTGTTAAATTGATCATTATTTGAGTGAATTATGAAAAAAGTGTGCCTTTTATGAAATGCTGTGTAAACTTAGCTAGTAGCTTTTGTTGTGTTAGTTGTTGTAGTTGTAGTTGTTTTGATTGTGGACAGGCATCAGTCACCAAGTGTCGTGGCGGCTGCATTGCGGGCCGTCGGTAACATAGTGACGGGCGATGACGTACAGACTCAGCTGGTACTAAGCTGCAGTGTTCTGCCATGTCTGCTACATCTGCTGGGTACCAACTTGAAGGAGTCGATACGCAAAGAAGTCTGCTGGACTATATCTAACATAACAGCCGGCAACCGACAACAGATTCAGGTTTGTGGCTTTTGATTATTTAGTACATTGTGGCCACACTTTATTGAAAGGGCTTAAAATAAGTATTCAGTTTTCAGGTACCTGGAAAGTACTTGGAAATTAAATAGTGCCTTATGAGTTTCGGAATGTGATGTAAGTTTTTGCGTTTCAGTACTTTACTTTTGGTTCGTCAGCACAAAGCGAAAATTTTGCTGTGGGTCATTACTTAGCTCTTAAGTACACTTCACATTCATTTCTTTCTAATTATGTTTCTGCTTGTTGTTATTAGTCTACCGGAAAGTTCTATTATTTCTTTTTATTTATATATTTATTTGCTTACAAGTATTAAAATATATTTTACTGGGTTTATCTGCTGTCAGGCGATCAGGGATAGCGTAAATTAATCCCGGCTCTGATAGATGTAATGGTTCCAGTCGAGTTCTGGAGTCACGGGGAGACTTTGTTAAATTGTTTACATAAATCCAGTTGATGCTGTTTATATGTTTAGCTGCTGTTATTACTGTGTTGGATGTATTTTATTCCATAGGCTGTGTTCGTTGCCGAACATAATTCCGGCCCTTGGTTTCATGTACACCGGTGAGTTAAAAACTTGCAAGTAAACAGCTTGCAAGCTTGCAATGCTGTTCAGTTTTTCGTATAAATCCAACTGTTGCTGATTGATGCGTTTAGTTGCTGCTGTTACATTGTTGGGTGTCTATTTCGCTTCACTCAGAAAGTGATTGATGCTAACGTGGTGCCATCTCTTACTGACGTATTTGATCGAGCCAAGTTCAAGATTAGCAGGGAGGCAGTGTTACACTTTTTTCATATAAATTTAGTTATTACTGTTTATATGTTAAGTTGCTATGTAATGTTTAGGCGGTGATAGATGCCAACATAATCCCGGCGCTGATAGAGGTGATGGGTCGAGCAGAGTTTAAGACTCGCAAGGAGGCGGCGTGGGCAATCACCAACGCCGTGTCGGGCGGATCGGCGGATCAGATCCGCTTTCTCGTGGATCAGGGCTGCATCCCTCCGCTGTGTAATCTGCTCACCGTGATGGATGGAAAGATCGTCCAGGTTGCTCTCAATGGTCTGGAGCACATTCTCCGTGCTGGACTCCAGGAGTCGAAGCTCCATGGTGGAATGAATCTTTATGCCGTTGCTATTGAAGAGTGCTATGGTATGACATTGTTGCATTTTATCATATCTTCTGAGTTTCTTGGCATTTTCATGTGTGTCATAAACCAAACGAGAACACCCGTTGTTGTCAGTTAAGATTGTGTTAAGCACAAATGACATTTGTGGACATGTATGTACCATTTCTTATTCAAATTCATTATACACTTCCCCCCCCCTTTGTTATCACATGTCTGCTGTAATGGGCAATGTCAGGGAATCTTATAGCCTTCAGGGAATAGTCACAGAATAGACCAGAAGTCACGGAATATTCAGGGGAAAGGTTTGTGAGTAAGAACTGAAAAAAAACTGTTCGTTGTTAACTTGTTGCTCTGCTGTTTATTAGCGTGATATTTATGGCGGTGCTTCCTCTTACATTCTGCTATTTTTACTGTAACAGTTGGTTACTGGCATTACAATGTTAGGTACGAGCAACGATGTGGTGATCCCTACTTTGTCAAGAATGTTGCATAGTATCAGGAATTTCAGCGGATTATCAGTGAGAAATTCCGCAGTGCTGGTGAATGGTCATCGTTATGTAAACAAAGTAAGGTCCTTCCTGAGCCTTAAGGTTTATTGGGTGGCGCTGATCTCCGTTTCCTTGGCTGAGACCAGACACTAGTTTTTACACTGCGAGACCACAGATACAAGGCTAGTGTATCGCACGGTGTGCCTGTTTATTGTGCCTGTTTACATCCAACCTTTCGCTGGTACTCATTGCACCTATCCACGGAAGGATTGCCAGGCTGAGTTCACCTGGGTCATTCACCATGAAAGCATCGTTCATTCTGTGTGTGTGCTATTTGTGTTTGAAATACCATAGGGCTGGACAAAATTGAGTTTCTGCAGAACCACGAGAACCACGAGATCTACCAGAAAGCATTTGACATCATCGAGCAGTACTTTGGCTCGGAGGAGGAGGAGGACAGAAACATTGCTCCCTCGGCCGGAGACCAACAGTTCAACTTCGCAGCGGACATGCCCAACGTCGTTCAGTCTTCCAGTTTCCAGTTCTGATAACTAACCCATTCAGTGAGTCCGTCTAAATCACAGTCCGCCATCAGTTAGTAGTCTAATTGAACCATTGTGAGATGACCGGCTTATGTTCTGGCCCAGACAATAAGATTATTTGGCCCGGTCCGGCCCATTTTGTTACGAGTCTTTTTCATTGTATGACCCAATCTTTTGTTTAAATCAGTCAGCCATCATTAGTCTAGTTACACCATTGCAAAATTTGCTAGTGTTTTTCTGGCCCGGTCCTGAATAACTTGGCCCTTGCCTGGCCTGCTCCGATTCGGGTCTTCACATGGCTTGAACGACCTGATCTGATGATGTTCTTCCTACGCTGTGTTTATCTACAGAAAATGTAGGTATGATCCAATCCAAACCATTTTGCTAACCTTTTGTGTCAGCTAGATTTGCAGTGCCATTTTTGACACAAAATTCAAGAATTGCAGGCCAGAAAGATAGTTTAAACTGCTGTCCATCTATTCGGTTGGGTTTGAAATTTTTGATCTTCGACTGGAGCCTTGGATTGATTCATCCTGCCTTGTTCCATCAATTTTTTTCTGGCCGGGCCCAGTGCATTTTCGATCCGCGTGATTTCAACGTACTTCCTGCAATCGACCTTGCCCATGCACACCTCTGGTTTAGAAGTCATCTGCGCAAAACTTAGAGAGTCAGCATGTCTGTGAGTCATTAGTAGGGCCGACAGTTTTCCGCGGAAAATTTTGCCAAATTCTGTGGGCTGGTTCGCAAAATTCCGCGGTTGACCGCAACAAAATTGTCCAAATTCTGCGGTTTACCTCGGGCTTTTGTTTGTGCGTAAACGTAGCTCTATTCTGTCAAAAAACTTCACTTTTTGGAGGCTGGCATGGTGCTTGGTTATGCTAGCAACATACAAAGATTATTATCGATCTTTTTTCTTTTCAAAATTGCATTTTGTCAGTTAGTTGCATTGTGTTAGATATGCTGGAGTTTTGCTAACTGATTTTTGGCAATTTGCTTGTCATAATGTGCATTCTATGGTAGATTGCATAGATATGGGTGGTTCTGTGCTGCGTTTCCCGAAACTAATGGCATTGTTGGATTTTGATGTGTGTCCTTTTATAGTGGATCACGTCAGCAGTGTAATTGTGGAATTTTGCGTGTTTATACCACATATTGACACCAATTTGATTATTTGTACAAAATTTTGATAGTTTTTCACTGATTGTTAGTACGTTGGCAGAATAACCGTGAAAGAACATAGAATATGACTGCCCGCACTTTGTCGCAAATTTGTTGTCACGCTGCTTTGCAGAATCCGAATATGCTGTGGTGCATAAAATCGTACAGTCATACTTGCTAATGGTACAAGAATGTAATACTACTTTGGCATGTATGGCGTGCGATGTGAACAGCGATAAGATTGTTTGGTTGATCGCTTGCTAATTCAGCCAGGTGTGATCTGGTGCACATTGGTTCTATGAGCAGAGTGAGTGAGGTTATGTTAGTCTTTGTAATGCAGGTATGCTGAATATTGACTGTGGCTGTGCAGAAAACCCAAAAGTTAGTTTGATTTCATTTTGTCCACTTGAGCGTTATTTGTGAATGACAAAATCTATGAATCGTTTTGCAAGACTGTCGCATTGAACTGAAAACATGGTTTTTGCGGAGTGAATTTAAACCAAGTCTAAGATGAAAACTTCTATATATCTAATCCATATTGTTTCTGTCTCTTTGCTGGTGCCCGTTGCATTGGGCGACTTCGCTTTTTGACTTAGACTTTTGAGTTAGACTTTCGCTGAGCTAAACCTGAAGCTGAACGCTAAAGTCTGTACTTAGACCAAAGTTCAACTAAACTTTGGTCTAAGTCTACTGACTTAGACCCAAACGATTAAAAATTGCAGAAAAATGGTAAACCTAACAGGAATTAAATCAACCAGTTGCGCTTGGACTTGCTTATTTAATTGCGCTGCGCACACAAATGATGTAATTACGTGACGTCTTACATCATTGTGTAGTCATTATGGCATTTATTTTTGGTGCCAGACTGCTTTAATTTACTAAACTATCCTTATGTATAGGACTGTAAATAGTCGTCATGTTTTCACTCAGCTAAAGTCAAAAGTTGAAGTGGATTCTGGCTCAGCGAAAGTTTTGCGCTTAGGGCAGTGGAAATTGAACCGACTTTAGCTAGGTTAGTTCCGCTAAACTTTGGTTTAAGTAGGTACTTGAGTAGGCACTTAGACCAAAGTTTATGCTTAGCGAAAGTCTTAAGTCAAAAAGTGAGGTCACCCATTCTTTTTGACTGATGGCTTTTGTATCATGTGTGCGTTGTGCCTGCTCAGTTATGAGAGAATGCTCTTGTGTGTTGACTCGATTTGCAGAGTGATATTAGGTCAATTTTTTTGCCACATTGCCAGCAAATCGATGCTTGGATTCCTGGGTAATTCTAACCTAGGGAATTGTCATCCGTTAAGCTTCTATTCGTATGTGTGGAATATTGACTCACAACTGCATGCAGTCGGGGCAAATTTAATCTGTTTTGTTCCATTTGGTACACCAGCTTATGTTGTGTTACATTGCGTTACGGAGTTATTTCTGGTTGACTGCTTACAGTAGAGTTAAATCGCCATCCGTTGTTATGAAATGTCATGAAATTGAATAGATGGAATTTGCACAGTAAGAGCTTGTTATATTTTCACAACTATTTGTTACTCCAGTTCCTGCGGAGACGTGATTTTAAACCTAAAATCGTTGTGTGATTACGATCTTATGTGATCTGGGATTGTGCAAAATGTCATATACTTGAGAAGTTCTGGAAAGCAGGGCTAAAATCCGCTTTATCTCCAGTTGATAATATGTTGCATTTGTATGTGTGTTGTCAGTGACTAGGGTGAATCGTTGTGATCTGGATGTAAACTGGTTGCTGTTTGAATATCGACTGATTGCTTTAAGCTGTGGTTGATTGTATCGATTGTTTTATGACTATGAAGCTGCTGTGTTTTGGTCATGCTGGTAACACTGTTGAATGCCAAGAGTCTACCGATTACTTAGCAGTGAATCACAATATTAGTGGTTATATATGGCTTTAAAATGGTCAAAAGTATTACCATTATTTTTCGGACCACAACGACTAAAGTCATCGGACGCTCCTTGAAGACCATGAGTGTCGGTGCAGCGTAATGTTGGATATCGTCCGCAAGGTTTCAAGGTCTGCAGATTTAAGCATTATCGTTCTGTTGAAAGCCGGCTTGCTTTTAGATGTCATTTGTTAATATCATGATTGTAGTAACCCATGATCTTCGATTGTTCACGAAACCACCAGAAAAGTTTGTGGCGGGCTCTCGGATTTCACTAAGTTATTTACTAGGGAATTAGTGTTTGACGTCTTCCCCTACTGGGAATGTAAATCAGTGCTCTGTTGATTGTGTGAACATGTGTGCATGTGCCTCTGTGTATGTGTGAATTTATGATAAAGATTTTGGCATATGTAATTGTTTTTCGAAGTGATGCATCTACCAAGCAGTGGCATAATGTTGTCCATATGAACATGCAGGGTGGCATAAAAAAACTTGGCTTGGTATGTCACAAAATGCTTTCAATATTCTTAATGTGCCATATTGTAGTGTAACTTGTGTTATTGAACAAATATAATAGTTTTCCCTATGTTAGAGAGTCAGCATTTGATTTGGTGGAACAGAAATAACTCAGCGTTTTCTCTTGAATTTAAGAGAAAATGTACCGATGTCATGTTAGAACTTGAGAATTTTTCATCAGTCCGTTTCTCGGATATGCCCAGGTTTTTTTTTGCTTTTTTGTTCCACCCTGTGACCAAGCATCCGCAGTGAGTGCTTGTATATAATTAGTAGTCAGAAGATGCTGCAGCAGCCAACTGGTGTGCATAGTATTTTGCTGGTAGTTGGAGTGCATATGTGTCTGTGTGTAAATAAAGTTGTCTGTGTGACACTCCCTTTAGTCACAATGTGTGTATATAATGTAATTCTGAACAATGTGTGACTGTGTTTGCCACTGTGCTGATCTTGCATCGTTATGTAGCCACGTCATAATAAGTCGTGTTACAGATTTTGCCCGTCTGTTTGTCCGTCCATCTGTCATATACAGACTACTTACTCGAAAACCAAAAACCGTAGAAATTCTAAATTGGTGCATACATTTTCCGCAGAGCAGTGCCCCCTGTCCTCCAATAGACAGCATTATCACATTGATGACTGTCTGGAGGATAAGAGGGAAGATTATTAGAACTACCATTATGTTAATTACATATGCATGCACATAATGGAGTTCTTACAATTTTAGGTTAAATCTCATTTTTGTGTTTTGTTTTTCTGTAAAGGTTAAACTTTCTGTTTATTGTAAAGTTTAAACTTACCGTTCCATTATTGTGTTTGTGTGCATTCTGCCTGAAAAGGCCGTCCCCGAAATGACCTATACTGTGTTGGGTGGGACGTTAAACCCTACTCACTCACTCCGCAGAGCAGTAAGCAGTATCTGATTTTCTGCTTGCAAGGTCGGGTCGTCAGACACGGAAAACTTTCCGAGAATAATGCGTGTTTCACATGAATCTTGGATTTACCTACGAATGGCAGATCACATGCTGGCCAGCCGGCTCAGGCAAAACGCTATGCCTGCTGCACGCTAGAGTGTAGGATGTATGCATAACTAGATGAATGCCATGGCCGCATACGTGTTAGCACCAAATCTTTGCTTATTTCATGTTACTGAATACCTCTTTTGTTCAGAGTCGTACATAGGTTACAATGCCACTGCAGCAATCTGCTAAACATATGATCTTAATTTGTTTTTTTTGTTATTACCATTTATTTTGTTGCCGTAAAGTGCTAATGATGTGAATAATCTGTGTAAGTTGTGTACTTTAAGTTGCAGCATGATTTTTGTTGACGTTTCAGCAAACGCTAAATGCATTTAATAGATGAGCCTCATTTATTGCTTATTTATAAGTGATAAAATGCTCTTTAGTCGTTACTTGAATTAAAACTGGTAAGAACTTTATCTGTGGTCGCTGGAACATTAAAAGCAGCATTCTAAGGAAAGTGTTGCAAATAAACAAACTGATCAATCATTATTCTGGGTCGTAGGCAGCACTGTTTCTTGTTGGCGAATCAGAAGCCCTGCTGCATTCCTATAAGAAGTTGTTGCTAGCGTTTGAGTAGATAATTGGCGCACATGGCAGAATTGCTTACTGCTCACATTGAGTTCTGCATTTGGCTTTGTTTAGAGAATTATAAGCCGCAGCTCTTGATATGATTGGTTTTCTGGGGGCATTTGTGATCGCTTGTCTCTTTTGTGTGGCTGTGATAATCTAGGTCATATTACGTGTGGTTGTATGTGTGACACTTTCGGACTGAGTGTTTAATTGTCGCCAGTTTTCCAGGGGTGTACCTTAAAACAGAACTGAGGCAACGAGGGGTGGGGTGGGGGGCAACTCGCCTGGAACTCAGTGGCATAAACCAGTCTTGCTGGGTGAGTTTTTGTGTGGTTATGACACTAAAACGAAACGCAATGATGCCACCGTTGCTCGCAGATGGAACTGTGAGTCTTTATCACATGGATTTCAGTGAAATTGTGGGGATTTATTCTCTTAAGATAAATGGGGGTTGGCCAGTGGTCTAGTCAGGCCCGTCTAGAGG
>Ga0209367_1003504_pt1 | contig 21359 bp, 16 predicted proteins | sample WorMetLIZISLAND2_FD_187412 | JGI IMG/M metagenome (GOLD analysis project Ga0209367, IMG submission 187412) | Marine gutless worms symbiont microbial communities from Max Planck institute for Marine Microbiology, Germany - Olavius geniculatus... ...
TTGACCCCTGCGATTACCCCAAATGTGGGTAAGTCGAGTGCATAATTTCTGGTAGTGGGGGACTGCGTTCGCGCTATCCCCTGAAATTTTAATTCAAAATTAAAGCTACAATGCTTATGATACCCACAATCAGCGTCAATTTCTGCGAAAATTGTAACTCGACAAGCTGTGAAAAAAAATTATTAGGCACGTACATGTTCAATTTGGCCCAACGTCTCGTCTACGTCTCGTCTCAGTCTCGGAGCAATATGTCTCAGTCTCAGCCCAGTAGGTCTCGTCTCGGGTCTTGTCGAGACGTTTTGTGCAGGCGCGCGCAGTGCATACTGTAGCTGCAGTTAGAGCGGTACTAACCAGCATGAGATTTGTGGCTTAGACATATTCGTTTACAGTGTTTTTACTTTTTCATTTACTTATTTACCATAAAGCAGAATAATTATGTTATGTCAGTCTTTTTTCGTTATAAAATGATCTAGTTGCAATGAAGATAAAGTGTATGATGTCGAACGTAGGCGGTACGGTCGGCTTTCTCTAGGGACAGCTGGGCCTCTTGTTGTTTAATTTTTAACGCCCGTTAATTCTTTAACGCGTAAACGCGTTAAGTTAGACTAGCGCGTTCATTCGACAACTCTAATTTAACTGTTTATTATTTTTAACGCGTAACCTAATGCACGCGCGTGTATGTTTGCTTCGCATTCTGACTGTGGATTTCAATAAACGAATATTGTATTGTACTGGGGGCTCTGAATTTGCAAGGAAAGCTTTCTTTGCAAACTCCATTCCTTGCAATCTCTTTTCCTTGCAGATTCAACTTTGTTTTTCCTTGCAAATTCCACACTTTGCCAAAATTTACCATTTTCCTTCCATTTCCCTTTTCTTGCAAATTCCATTCCATACATGGAATGGAATTTGTATAGCCTTGGCGCAAGGGTCGCAAAGTGAGGCGACCCTTGTATTGTTATTCACAATCACTGCACTGCACCTAGTGTGCAGTGATCCGGCGTGCGTAAATAAACTCATACGCGAGATATGCGTTATTTTCTGGAGATGTTTGACTTCCGGTGACCTTGACCTTTGACTTTTGAGACAGTGGCTTCTCATGCCACAGTGAACGTTCGTACCATTTCGTTTTTTCTGCGTTTTTTTCCAGTTAGGAGTCCGTACAGGACAGAAAACAAGAATCCCAGCTATCGCTAGGAAAAGCCGACCGTACCGCCTACGTCCGAAGCCCAGCGTCCAACTTCCAGTCACGGAGAGAAAGCGATTTTTCAGAGATGACACAGTTCCATGCACGCTATGTTAACGGAACGCTGTCTCGAAAGCTACAATGAACGCTAGTATAACAGACATCGCACGTGGTCATTTTGCCAGGCGATATAAATAGCTGCAGAGTAAACAAACAAGAGAAATATCGGACGCAAGTTTTGCTAATTTTTCTTACAACAGAAACGCCTTGCTCGTGAAAACATGCTACAGCCCATAGGCCCCTACAGTTCCTATTGCAGTACTGTACTGATCTTAAAGATCATCCAAGATCGATGATTTTCATTTTATTTGAAAGCCAATATACGAATTCCTATCAATGATCTAGGCCTTATCTCGCACCGTTTAGCCACAATACATCCGTGACGGACGGACGGACGAATGGACGGGCAAACGACAACCATGACAACAGCTCGACCGTTACTTAAGTACGGTCGGCTAAAAACAAACGGTGAAACTATTAAGCGAAGCTGCTCGCGACTGCTATATCCAATAGCCGCTGCAGACTGCAGACAGACACATGCCGCAGAGACATGCTGCCTGAATTTAAGGGTCGCTATATAGCAGTCGGGAGTCAACAGACAGGAGATTGAATCTGCGGGCCGGGCGGGTCGAACAAGAGCTGTATTACGGTCTATTTCCACACGTCTGATTCTGCGAATTTGACAGACATTTTGTCCGCGTTATAAACACTGCATTTGTAGGCCTATGTACATCAGAGTAGCCTACGGTCGCATGCGTTATGTAATAGGCCTAAGCCTTAACTTTGTTCACTTCGAGTAAGTTCATTTCGCAATAAGTTTATTAACCGAGTGCATGCGTGAAATGCGTGTTTTGCTCGACTAGGTAAACAACTACGCAGACTTTGTGTTTTATTGCCAGTTTTATATGGTCACACGTCCGGACTGCGAACAACTGTGCGGCACTAAAATGGCGCGATTTATGCACTGTCGAACGCTGTAGGCCCTACAGGTAGACTAGTGTCATGACCCCGCGCTAGCTTGAACGTTACGACCTCATAAATACTGTTCCTTTGCCCAGATTTGAGACATCGAAAACAGCCGGCCTATAAGAGTTGCTTAGGGCTACTGACAGCCCAGGAGCTGACGTCACGGGCGTGGCCTAGCAAGGTGCTTGTCCCCGTACATATATAGGTACGTGTAGTTTGCTACCGCGTGCTCATTGCTCTAGCTGTTTTCAGAAGCTTTGTTACTACTCGCGCGTTATTTCTGTCCACGTGTCCGTGTGTTCTAGGAACCTAGCCGAACGTTCTTCTACGTGCAGGCTTACCACTGTATACGCTGTATAATTAGTTGAGAAATCAGACCAACCGCCCAGCGTGCATCAGAGTCGAGAGGTTTCGGGTTTTCAACCGCCGAGGTCATCGAAGATGGATGAGAAGGACGCCGAAAAAGCTGTCGCCAACGGTAAGCACGACATAGGCCTACTTTGTTCATGTACATTTTTTTGTAACTTTATTATTTACTATTTAAACAAATAACAGTATTTGCTGCTGTTAATAAAACTATTTTGATTTGATTTGATTTGATTTGATAAGTTTGTGTGTCCCCTCTAGATTTTTTTTAGTTCGTGCACCAAGTCCTGGCGAAGCCACAGCCCAAGTAAGACTTGCTGGTAAATGTCTAAAACCGCTGTCTGGAGTGGTATAAGTCAGTGTGATATTAAACACAGTTCGAAGTTCGAACAGTGGCTCAACGTGCGTTTCGCGGTCACCGAAGCCGTAATGTTGATGCATGCATGACGGCGCACGTGCGTGAGGTCGCGGGTTCGTCCGAGTGCAGCAGCTCAGCTTCAATAGGCCTAGCGGCTGCAAGCTTTAGCAGCTGCTGTACATGAGCCTAGAATAATAGTTAGGCTATCCACAAGTTGCAGAAAACTCGAAAACTTATTTGCAAAGTAATCCAACTGCTAAGATACAAGACAATTAGAAGCTCAGTTGCCGCTTAGAAAACAATTGGCGTCAGCTGCGTGCATTTTGTTTTTATCAGTCATAATGCTAGTCTTATGAATTTGGTTTTTTCTTTGGGTTTTTTTTCATACGATACGTCGTTTAATATAGCTTGCCGATAATCTGCTTTACCTACACCAGCGATCCTACAGTTCAGCGTCAGATACTCTTTTTTTTACCCTTTCATCCTCCAATAGACGGCATTCTGAGATTAATGATCGACTGTCTGGAGTATTAGAACTGCCACTACGGTTGCATAATGCAAGTTTATAACGGAGAGTTCTTACAATTATTATTAGGTTTAGATGTTTTTGTGTTTCATGTTTCATATCTGGTTTTTCTGTAAAGTTAAACTTTTTGTACTATTATTATGTGTATGTAAATTGCCTGCAGGAAAAAGCTGTCGCCGAAATTACCTATACAGTGTCGGACGGGACGTTAAACCTTACTCATATACTCACTCACTCTTTGACGAGATTGTCCTTTCTGAAAAAATTATGACTTATTAGCCTATTTGCCGTTTCACCCCCACCTGGCTGAATCGCCTACTGTCTTGCCCCATACTTTATCCATAGACGATTCGCCCCCGTTAATGAATGACAATAACTACATGTACAGCGTATTGTCGCGCAGTTGATTACTAATCATTTTAATTAACGTTATACGCGACAAAAATTGTTAAGCAAAATAAGTGATTGCAGCACAAAAACGGAAGTCAGTTTTTTAGACTCCATAGCAGCGGCATCATGGGGTAAAAATAGCTTAAATTTTTCGACAGACGCATCTGCACATTTCTGATATAGCCTAATTCCGACAGAGACATGCAAATTTCTGATTAATTTCAATTTTGTTTTTTTTCTTAAACAAAAATTTAGCCGCGAATATTGCATTTTTGGACGAGAAAGATACTTAGCATTTATACAACGGGGGGGGGCGAATCGTTCCTGAGAGGCCTGGCGAATCAGCCAGTGAGCGACAAGCCAGCTAGCGCATACGTCGGGTCAGAAATGATTGAGAGATAACAGTAACGGTTATCTCTCAAAGTCACACGTGTCTCTATCACAGCATGTGCTAAAAATGTCTTCCTCCAACACTAACGCAAGCTGTGGACGTTGACGCAACTCGCCAACGGCACGTTGAACAATCGCTGACCCAGAGCGGCTCACTCGTTGTTAATGCATCATTTCACTTTGTTGACGTACGATCTTAAAATGAATACGGATAATGTAAATAAAGTAACAATTAAGATCTTTGATGATTTTGTGATCTCAGTGATTTTCTGAGCCGACACGTGTGCTACCCAGTATAAATTTGTTGTTGTAAAGGACGAAACTGTGCCACCTCTAAGTTTCACAAGGTAGTGTAACGACATTATTAAGATGAGATGGGCAAAATTCTATCTGATTACGTCAAGTTTTATTCCTGATGTTGCGTGCCAAAAATTATTAAAATCGGCAAATGTTTCACAGAGTTATAAAATAAAAATGGCACGTATTTTTGAGACACGGCGTAAATTTGTTGTAGGCCTTCACAAGTTTACAGTACGCACGTTTTGTACGACTTGTGTTCGCTGTAGGCCCATACTTTCCGTTTTATTGTAGAGCGTGCAGGCTTAAAGGCCTATACGGCAAATCCATACTCGATCGATGTAGGCTTAAGTCAAGCTTGTGCTTTAAGTCATGTTCCAGATGGCCCGAAGAGCCAGCATACGGTAGGCCTATACCCATGGCTGTACCGTAACTAGGGGAAGGGGCCGTCGCCTTGCCACTCTCTTCTAACTCAAAACGGTTGTTTAAATGCAAGCTTTTGCAGTAAAACTAACGCAATTTATACCCACCACATTCAGGGTTCTTTATGCTCAGAAATGCATTTGCGACCGCAGCTCAAGAACTCAAACCCATCTCTCGCTCCCCAACTCTAATTTTTGGCAACAGCAATGTTATAATAAAATTTGTTATTGGCGATGTTGTACAGGCGCGACCGACGAGCAACATGCTGAAGCTAAGAGGAAACTGAGCTCTGCGCACGCTGAGATAACGGCACCGCCTAATATACGTTAGTATAATATCACAAACTTACTCTGTGCAAATTGCAGCTAACTTTTATCGTTTTACTTACCCAAAGTTTACTTTTAGACCGGAGCGGATTTAAACCCCATTAGGCCTTTTTCGGAAAGTGTGCTGTAAAAATATGAGATTCTCACATAATTTTAGCTCAGAGATCAACAGGTAAGTAACGTCGCGACGTTCCGTTTCCGCATTACGGCGTACAGCCTTTGCCGGGCCGAAGCTTGTCGCGAACTTTTTAATGTCGCAAAACGTGATAAAGAGACCCACAAAAAGGCAGAAAATGTCACACTGCTGTCCAACATTCTGTGGTATGCAGGGGCCCCCGTTTTGTAGTGGCTCTTGTTTGGCCAAACATGTTCGCCCGAACGTGCTTGAATTTGCCTTTGCTTTTGGAAATTCTACTAACCTCGAGTATTGGGGGGAATAAGTCTTTCAAACAGCAAAGACCGAGTCATTTGGCAGGATAATGGGACGTCATGCGCGGCTGTCAACGTGTTGTTTGTGGGGGAGCAAGTGTGACCTTACTGTGTTAGAACAAATTCGTATTCCAAAAATGTCATCTTGTTCGATTTATACGTGAAGCATGCTGTTGCATTTTAGGCGTCACCCAGTAGCGCTAAGGCCTATTATTTATTACGCCCACGAAAGCCTTCGGGTGACGCATATGCAAGTCACATTTATGGCTTAGGCTACGGCCCACAATGATGTATGGGATATGTGCGTTGAACTGGATTCACCTGCCTAGCATGTAGGCGTCTGGGCCTAGGGGCCTAACGGCCGCATTCATCTCGGAGCAAGCTGTTTTATTGCCGTGTGAGCGTGACTCCGGCCAAAGTTCTGAGTAGCCTATGTAGGGCCAGTGATATTTAATATAGAAAGGCGCACACCGCGATATTCCTAATAATTGTTATCTTACCAACTTGAAAACACCAAATCCAAGAAAGACGGAAATTAGCAGCAACGCACGTTGTTTACGTGTTTGTTTTGTGTTTACGTAATATCACGGAATATTAGGCCGCATTGCTAGACGGAATCTCTTTTTGCATTTGCAGTGCAAGCTATATTCCGACTATAGCGACACACTCCGTAGCGTGGTCTGTCTGTCACATTCGTTGGATTCTTTTGGTAACTTACACCTGTGGTGTCCAATGGTACATTGTTACATTTCGGTCCCTGCCTCCAAGGGGAGGAGATATTCGTGCCGTTAAACTCCCAGCCAAAATACGCTCGTATCTGGCGAATGAATGAAAACGACGAGCATTTGCGTGGACTGTGGACAACGATTACTTTCTTACCAGAACATTTTGGACTCGTTTTATACGTCCGTGAGAGACAGAGCCTTCAGTGACCGGCGTGTAGTCGTAGTTATGTCTCCCATGATGGATGCGTGTGCATTCATTGAAATACCTGCGCTTGCATGTAACGGTCGCGTTCACCCTTCGGCTGTTTTATTGCGGGTCACACTTCGTGACAGTGGCTGCCATAATTCGTGAACTATATATAGTTGCCCGAACAGGCGAAATATTATTTAATTAATATGAAATAGTACACGCAGTACACAACTAAAATGAGCAGAAACGCTTAAGCATAAGAAAACAGTCAGTCTAATTAGACAGCGCATTTAAAGTTATGTCTCCAATGTCTGTCAAGCCAAAAATAACAGTATTTACGCGCACCGTTATTTCTAATAGCTGTGCAGGGCCTATGACCTGTCGCACAATGAATTCGCTACAAGTCGAAGCGAATGGCAAATTTGACATTTTGCTTGGTATTGCGACCAATGACCGGTTGCACAGTGTAAATTTTATTTGGTGTACGTTTGTTCCACTGCAGTGTGTTGTCATTCTTTATCACGCAACTGGTTGACACAAGTTAACAAATCACTAACTGAAAATTTTACATTAGTGATTGGGACGTCCAGTCCTGCCTTACGGCGGTGTCACTGTCAGCATCTTCATTTCTTTGGATACCCACGTGACTGGAAATTCATCAGAAGGTTACAGATTTACCACTGTTTTTAGCTGGCTGTGATCCTTCAAGATCTCAACACTGCTCAACGTGCCGTATGCATCAAAATGTAGGCTATGACGCAAGCACGGAAACGGCTACGCGATTAAGTTGTGAATTATTAATATTGAAAAAATAGACCTGGCAGTCGCTCGGTCAAGCTTTTGGGGCTCGGCTCATAAATTTTGCGGCTCGCTAGCTGGCTCGAGCCGCAAAATACAGCTCATGGGTCCCTACTTTAGAACACGACCAGTATAGGCCTACTATGCCTGTAACCCACAATTTGCCCCCATCACGTTCCGGAGCGTAAGTGGTGCGAATATACTGTAAGTATCCGAATTGCAACTGTGGTGTTCTTAAGCTTAAGCTTAACGGATAAAGTAACTTTGGAAAAAATCAGAAATTTTCAAAGATAGTAACAAAAAGTTCAACAGCGGACATCGACTAAGGCCTACCAGTTTTTTAATAGCGGACTTATTGTCGTTTGACTAGTTTCTATAATATCATTTTTTTAAATTTCTAAACATTAGTCTTAAGTCATTATTTACCGTACACACACAACTATGCTACTAATTAGCTCCGGTAATTGTTAGAGCATTTAGGCCTATCTCGATTTATTAAAATTAAACACAAACTAGGCCAAGTCCTACGATAGGCTTATAGTGACGCTAATCAATAATGCGTCACACCGTCTTACATGTTATGGTTGGTTATATCGACGTAATTGATAAGCAAAAACGATGGAAAAAACAAATACTACTCAGACAAATGAAAAATATGAACCGGAAAATTTTACGGCTTGAGCGACTCGGCTGCTCTAATATTATGCGGCTTCCGTCGTTGTCAGGTATAGGCCTAGTTACAATCTAGTATAGGCCTAGGCCTATTATTTCGTTTTTCTCATGCAGGACGCCCGAAACGGAAATAAAATATACATATAGACCTAAAGTAACTATTTTCGTGCGTGCTGGCAAAGCTATATAGGCTAATAGTTGCATGAAGCTTGGCCGAGATGAGGCCATAAAAAGCGGCATCGTCATAGCACTAAATGTTCGCTGGCCTAGACCCATAATAATGACCATTCGACATGCGGTTAGCCGGAATGCAGCCACAGCGACAACATGTTGACATTGAGAAATTGCATTATGAAATGCACTTAACATGTCATTTAGTGGAACGTACATAGTAGCTTTAATTTCATTTCACAAAATACCCGGAACTTCACAAAAATGTGTAGGTTCTGTCCAAAAGCCGATAGATTTGCCCGTATAGCACTCAGTAGTATTCGTTGTTGAAATATCGAAATTCGTCCATTATTTTTAGATTTTTTTGTGATTCAAACAGATGCACATTACACAAACTGCCGCTAAAACCATAGATGTAGCAAGCCGGTAGGCGTCCTGCCAATCCTGTCTCGCGACTGTTAGCGATAGCTGTCTTACGGACAGACACGCACGCATGCACGCAGAGTCGGTAACAGACACGCTGTCCGACACTAAAAGTCGCTTACAGATGCAGCGTCGAGAGCAAATAAACGTTAGAAAAGTACATTAAAAAGTAAAAACGTCATCTTTTGCTTGACACATTGACTAAAATTCAGTGCTTTCCATACAGCTTTTTCGTATGCATCAATTTTTGTCGCATGTGAGTAAGTAAATCTAAATGCGACTCTTATCAGAGGCAATACAAATTACTGTTTTGTACATAGGGTTTAATTGATGTAAATCGCCGTAATTTTTACGCTAATCATTTAACGGTCATTAGGTTGTATAAAAATGTCGAAAAAATATAAAATAAATAACGTTTAGAAGTGCGTTTTAAATATGATGAAAAGTAAATAGGCGTAGGCCCTATAAACGGCTGCTACAACTATGGCTGTAGCGAGTATAGCAGCCTATACCGCGAGCGGAGTGGAGGTTAAAAGACGCCGTCTCTGTCATTGTCGATCAGTTTGAGGTGTAGAGGTCAGAAGAAGGTCATCGGTGAATCAAGGCCAGTGGAGAGTACTGTACGTACATGCGCACTGTAATTAAAGATTGAATGCGCAGTACATAGGTGTTCGTGCTGCGTCGTTACGAGTTCACGCGGTGTAATAAAACAACAATAGGCTCTGAACGACTGTAATAAAACGACTGGAGACGGTCGCTGTCGACCTCGTTCACCCGACTGAGCAGAACAAGGCGCGGCCTACGAGAACTTGCATTGGCCATAACGTTTCTTGCTTGGATCTTATGTAAAGCATGCTGTACAGCAAATTCACAAGAAATCAGAAGTTTACAGCAAAACACTGAAAACAGCAAGCCCACAACAAGTTGTACAGTTTAGGCTTACACATTAACAACCGAAGGCCTGCCACAAAATTATAACATCCTAACACGTTATTATCTTGTACAGATTGTTGTGCTACTTGTTGTTCAACAATCTACAACAGATCGTGGTGAAGTTTGGGTCACTCTGTTGCAGGTGTTCGCACGGCATAATTATTGCAATATAAAATAAATTGGTGCATTGCATTTGTATTCCTACTTTATCGCGCGCGTGTGCAAATCCCATTTAGCTGAAATAACCGAGTCAGTAAAAAACGTCTCTGTATTCATGGTGTATACTGTTTAAAAATTTTCTAATGCGCTGGAATTCAGCGGAAATTAACGAATTTGTACGCTTGAACAACGCTACCTTGGCTTGCCGGTACGTGTTCTACATAGGCTATAATCGGTGACCGTTACGGTTTACGAACAGTACACATACGTACACTGTAGGTTATTTATTTGGAATTTTATTTGTGTTATGGTACGTAGGCGGTCATGAGCACGTGGTGCTATGCAGAGCAATGCGTATGGGTATGGGTTCTGATCAATACTGCGCAAAATGGAATCCTGATTAAATTTGCATCTATATTTTCAATGTGTTAATTTGATTTGAAAACGTGGCCATTAAATAGGGGCCTATTAGGGATGTTGAATTTCACAGTTTGATTTCACGAGTTTGGCCCATCACTTCAACGTGTCTACTGTAGTGTTTGCAATCCCGGAATTCGGGATCCCGGCCGTTTTCGCTAATTCCGAATCCCGGAATTGGCGGCGTCCCAATCCCGGGATTTCGGGATTACAAAAATTCGTCAAAAATTGTACTTTTTGAGTGTTAAATGACACAAATAACAATTCTAGTTTTCTAATAAATAAAATATTTGATGCAGGTTAGAGTCCTTACTTTTTCTGTGCACTATAATTTGCGTTTTTACAGTCAATCACTTCCCAAACTCGCAATATTTTCTGTACGGTCGGCCTACTACATTCTCATGCATGATATGCATACCAAAACAGCAACTATTCTGTAAACCTAATCCCGAAACGGGATCCCGGGATTACAAATTTTTCAATCCCGGATCCCAATCAATCACTAGTCTACTGTCGTGCTGTTTTGCGGAATCACTTCTGCAGCGGAAGTGATTCCGCCTATTCCTACATCTTTCTCTGTAGCGTGGTCTGTCGTCTGTCACATTTGAGCACTGTGCTTAAACCGTTCTACAGATTTAGATGCCGTTCAGCACTCGTGCATGTCGTCCAATGACAGATTGTGTTAGACGGGGGTACATTGTTCCAGAGAAAGCGAAATTTGGGGGTCAACTCCAGCAAAAACATGAAATTACAAATTGCAGCCAAACCGTCAGTTTATGCTGCCACCTGGCGAGTACAAACAAGGGATTGGGGTGGATTTGTCACAGCGATACCGTTTTTTGCCAGATTATTGTGATCTCGTTTTATTTAAAAACGTGTTTGTATATGACGTTTAGGGTCTACAAAATTACTTTCTAGCGTTTGTTGGGCGTGTGTTCTGTGTGTAGGGTTTCCGTCTGCTCGTCTGGTACTGTCAATCATGGGTTTCCTGGGTATGATCAATTGCTACACGCTGCGTGTAAACCTAAGCGTGGCTATAGTGGCGATGGTGAACACCACCTACTTGGCGGAGCTAGAGGCGTCGGCCCGTGAAGAGAACGACACCAGCCCTCATAGCGTCTGTGATATCGGCGCGGAGGAGCCCACTATACTCTCGGTGCACGATTCCGTCGTCATGGGCAACATGACCAACATGACCATCATGCCCAAGAGCATGGCCAAAAGCCCTGTTGAAGAGAGCGTGAGTACATTATCATAAACGAATATGCGTAAGCGCTGACTTGGCTAAACGTGTGCGGTAATTGATTGACTTGTTACTGCCCGCGGAAGCGAAAGGCAGTATTGTTTACAGCATCATTCTGTTGTTAGCACGATAACTCGTGAATTACCGGTACTGCACATAGTTTGATGACATTTTGCACGTATTATGCACAATTGCACACTGACAAACTGTAGAAGTCTATTGAATATCAAGGTCGTAGGTCACTGCTCAAGGTCACATAATTTTTGCGTGTCCGTGGGTAATGTCTCGTTACAATCGCAGAATACACTCACCATGATAAAATGTATACTTATTAGTGACAAAAGTTGGGATTTTGTGCTTAAACTATGCAATTTTCCTTTTGGTGGTTTATCGTTTTTACACGCGAGAGCTAGCTAGTTAGCTATAGTGCGTATTGGCTACGGTATTTCTGTCTGTCTGTCTGTCCATCTGTCCGTCACGTCCCGGTACCGTTCCAAGACCAGGTGAGATAGAAACTTCGGGTTTTCACTGTATGATAGCTTAGAGTCTCTAGTATTTCGTGACAAAATTTATGCCCCTGTGTAAAGGGGGTCCCCACGAACGAGGGGCGAAACAGGGGCACCCCCCTTAAAAAGGCGTTATTCTGCCGTTATTGGCTCTTCAACGTGAAAATGGTTGCAAAAGGCACAGCATGTCTGTGCCTATTTGCAACCATTTTCACCACGACACGGACACAGACATGCTGCTTATCATAACAATCACTGTCGACGAGATTCTTAGAAATGTCAACATCGATTACCTTGAATGACCTTGAACCCTCAAAATAGGGGGTTTTAGTGAATTTTTCGCTTTTTGGGCTGTGACACGCATTTCAAGGGTTAATTGCACTGAAATGGCTGGAGATAGACCAAAACAACCTGCATATGAAATTTTCAGCATGTAATGTAGGTCCAAGTCCGGACCGTTTATATTCAAGGAGGCCTAAAAAGTAATTATTTATCCGCTGTTGGCTTGCCTAGCGTGTAAATGGTTGCAGATAGGCACAGACATGCTGCATGTCATAACAATCACTGACAACGAGCTTCTTAGAAATGTCAACATCGATGACCTTGAATTACCATGAACCCTAAATATATTTATTTTGTGTGATTTTTGGCGATTTTTGGCTGCAAAGGAGTGAATTGCGACGAAATGGATGAAGATAGACTAAGATTACCTGCGAACAGGAACTGCTATAAGCTCTCGCGCGTCTATGAGCATTAGCTCAGATTTTTTGTTTGGTACATAGCCAGGCATCTATTACACCACTCGTCTAGCCTATCTGTTGAGTCGTGCTGCATGATCTGTTGTTACAGGATGGGACGTTCAACTGGGACATGAAGATTCAGACACTTGTCCTTGGCGCATTCTTTTACGGCTATACAACGACCCAGATCATTGGTGGCACCCTGGCTCAGAGATGGGGAGGCAAAATAATGATGTGTTTTGGTATCTGCTGGACGGCCGTGCTCACTCTGCTAACTCCACCCTTGACTAACTTCGGCGGATACATCGCACTGTTTATTGTCCGTTTCCTCGAAGGAATGGGCGAGGTATACAAATTTTGCTCCCGCTCGTTCTGATATTGCAGAAATTTAGAGCTTGTGCTTGAATGTTCTGAAATAAACACGTTTATCCTGAAAGTCTTCGAAAATTGAAAAAGTAATCAACGATTAGATATGACTTTTTTTGTTTCCCAGCTATTTGTAAACATTATTTACTGCTCATTTTATAATCTCTTACTAGAAGTTGGTCCTGAATTTTTAAACTGTTTTACTTACATATTTTTGTTGTACTTGCTGGACAAAGTAATTGGAAAATATGCTGCTAAATGTTTTGAATGCCTTGTCTATTTAAACAATATTGTAAAAGTTTTTAATGCCCAGAAAAAATGTAAATATATTTACGTCATCAAGGTCTCTTTACGTCATCAAGGTCTTTTACGAGGTCAGATATTTCATCCAGCAAGCTTTGCGGCTATAGTTTTAAGTGATTAAAAATCTGCTTTTGTGTACTTGATTGCGTAGGCCGTCACTTTTCCGTCAATGGCTGCCATGTTGTCAAAGTGGGCACCACCGCTTGAACGTAGCAAGATGACCACGTTCATTTATGCAGGTAACGAATACCGAATTGCAGCAAGATACTCTTATTTACTCTTATTTATTTATTTTATCTTAGTGTTTCTTTTGGATTTTCTTCGTACTTGCGTAGTTTTGTATTCGATCAATATCCAAATATTGATCGCTTTTTCCGGCATGGATGAGGACTGAGGAGGCCTTGAAGTTTTTTTGTGGAACAAAAACACAGCGTCGACGTAATTCTACGTGTGTGTTGGCGGTAATCTTGTATAGCTCGATAACGATCCTTACAAGGCTTGACTGTTGGTGATGGACTTTTTTTACATACAATGTCAACAACAGATGATTTCACGATTTGATTTCACGACATGACGTTCAACGTCAAATCCCAATTTTGGCCCATCACTTCAACGTGCCTACTGCGGTGCTATTGTTAAGCGGAATCGCTCTTGCAGCGGAAACGATTCCGCGTATGCCTAGAGGTTTTTCCGTAGCGTGGTCAGTCAGTCAGCCTGTCACATTTACAATTACGTTTTCAGCGATGAAATTTTTTGTCGTAAGTCTCTTATCGCGGCCTTATTTCTTGTATGCAAACGAAAGCTTTGATTATTCGGTCACGTTGCCAGACTCGCTGATGATATACCAGCAAACCAGATCCTTTGGACTTGCTGCGAAGCTTAAGATGGTGTTGTGGGGCCATCTCCCGACTGGAGGCGTGCTAGAGGTTGACCTCCCACCACCTGGATTCATCAGATCTGCCAGGACACGGGAATACCGGTGTCGAACGCTTCGAAGCTGGCAGAAGACAGATGTTCTGGCGACAAATCGCAATGGCTGAACACTTCTCCCCTTGTCCTCCAATAGACAGCGTTATGAGATTGATGACTGTCTGGAGGATAACAGTGAAGATTATTAGAACTGCCATTACTCTTACATATGCACACAAGATAATGGCAAGTTCTTACAATTTTACGTTTGAGTCGCTTTTTTGTATTTTTCTGTAAAGGTTAAACTGTCTGTTCTATTTTATTGTAAAGGTTAAACTTATATTCACCGCTTAAGGGGTTTTCATTTCAGGCTTTTGGTTTGTTTTGGACTTTGTTCTGGAGGCACCGAGTCGTTGGACTGATATCTAAATTCTAAAAAACGATAGTTCTTCAAAATTCTTTAGTACTTTTAAAGCCAAGTTTTATGTACTACTCTTCCAAATTAAAAATACTGTACGCTGCATTAGCAATACATGTAGTTTTAGATTACCGAGTAACGCAAATGTTAACGTTGTTTTAGGGGCCACTTTTTATTGGAACACTTTAGACTCGCACGTTGTATTTTGCATGTGAACCTGAAATATAACCAAAGCTATATATTTCAGGATTTTGTACTTGGGCATAATTTTATGAAGACTTGATTTATGTTCATTCATCTATGCTGTTTGTTGCCTGCCTAATTGCTCACATTTAATGTTTTCAGGTGGACAGATTGGAACGGTTGTGGGAATGCCAGTCTCTGGACTTCTGTGTATGTGGTGGGGGTGGGAGTCGGTGTTCTACTTCTTTGGTGAGAATTGTCCGTTTTTTTACTTATTATTATGCCCAAAGGCAATGCATAATTTCGCGTACATTTTGCGTAAAACTGCACAAACACTACACATACAATCTCCATTTTCCTGAGCCGTCAGTAAGCTGCAGATACAGCTCATCAGTTATGTGCACGGTAGTTAAAACCTTTTTCGTGTCGGCGTTTAGCGGGTTAGGCCGGTACCAAATTATGCTGCTTGGTGACAAAAGCACACGTGTATGCCCTGTATTCTTACCTGATGATGGAACGGCCGGGTGTCGGAACATTTTTTCCTTACTGCTCAACATGCTTTTATGTTACTAATTTTCTTTTCCTGATCAACTCATTTTTGGCGGTCCGGGGTTAAAGTGGAGCGGGTTTACCTGTGTTGGGTGGCAGGAAAATGTAGTTCCATACAACAGATCACAGCTTTGTAGCTGTGAAATGTGTTTTCATTAAGTGCCATGCACATTTTTTACTTTTTTGATGCGGCTTAAAATACACCGATTGATTCTATTCTATAGCGCACGTTTTAGTGTGAATCTTACATAGTAGGTTTAAATACTTAACATGACATTATGCACATTGTTTTTCATTCCTACGCATATTAGCTTCCAGATTTGATACTTCTGGATGACAGTGTTGAGGTTCAATGTTGTCATGGTACGTAGGTGTGCTGGGTATGGTGTGGGGCGTTGGATGGTGGTTCACAACGTATAAAACCCCAGCTGACCACCCTCGCATCAGCTTTGAGGAACGCGAGTACATCGAGAAAGCGTTAGCTGCAAAAGGCGGAAGAAAGGTATGCACTGATATATTTAACTGTCTTAAGCTTTTTGCTACGACTTTACTTAAAGCCAAGGCCATGCTAGGAATGTCTGTAGCCTGCATGCAGGTCGTCGACGCGAAGAATGGACGGTTAACACAGTAAACTTGGTCCCACTTAGATTAGACAATGCAATGCTTCCCTAGTGGCGCCTCAGCCTTAAAAGTTTCTGCTTGCGTTTTGGTTTACTGCGAAACATAACTTATTAGTAATAGTTATTCGTTGCAGCGCAAGCGATTCTGCCTATTGCCACACATTTTTGTTTAGCGTGGTCTGTTAGTTTGTCTGTCGTCTGTCACATTCGTGCCCCAAGCTTATCATTGGTAGGTACATTTGATGTTCCAGTGACACATTGTGTTGACCCCTAACCCTCAAATGAAGGAAAGATATGGGGGTCCAGTCTCAGCCAAAACTTAGTTGCAAATTGCAGCCAAACAAATGTCAGTTGCGTGCTGCCAGCTGGTGAATACAGATGAGGAGTCTGGCAAACTTGCCACAGTGGTTTGTATTTTTTATTGGCAAAACCTGAAACAAGATGGTCAAGCTTTGGACTAAGCACTTTCCACGCACACGATAAAAGCGCACACAAAACTTAAGGGATTTAAAACTGGTGTTTGCTGTTAATATTAAAGCTAATAGGTTTTGAAATTGTAGAGATACGTGCAAAATTTGATCAAGCCAGGTGCGGACGGCAGTTATCGTGTTAACGGTGAAAAAAACTTAAAGAGACAATGCTGAAAACAATACTGCATCACTTTGGCTGGCATCAACGACGACGATTATTAAAATTATTATTAATATGTTTGTTGCTAAGAAAGTATTAGTGATTGACATCGATGCACGTTTTTTGATGTTGCTTGTCGCAGCATCCTACGAGTATTCCGTGGCTGAATATTGCGAAGTGCGTGCCTCTGTACGCGTTGGCTGCAGCCCATTTCACATGCAACATCGGCTACTACACTTTGCTGACCTGTCTTCCACAGTACTTCAAACACATCTTACAGTTTGACATCAAAAGTGTAAGTTTCTCTGACCAGTTGTCTGGAAAATCCACAAATGTTAAAGGGTGGGAAAATTGACGGCGAATTGTCAGGTCATGAAAAACGTATCAGGGACAACTGTTTAAGCTTTTGTCGGTTTAGTTTCTTATTGATCTCATCTATTCGCCATGTGCAGACAGTGAATGTGCGCACAGAGCGAATTGAACTCGAGTGAAGTGCAAAATAATTCAGTTGCGTTGCACGGAATGTGCAAAGCGAACGAACTGGCACTAACTAGCAGTTTAGATAATTTTATATCAGTCTATTTCGCTAATACTCCAGTCAGTCACACCGAGGCTGCGACCGTACTGCGACCAGTTTTTGGATCAAATCGCGGCAGATCGCGGTAAAGTCCCAGTACAGTTGCAGTGCGGTCATGGTCGGTCGCACTGGTCGCCATAGAGTCGCTGTAGATCGCTGAGGAATTTTGAACTGTTCAAAATTCATCTCCGACTTCGCGGCGACTTTTCGATCGCAGTGCGATCGGTCTGCTGTCGGTCTGCGCTCGCACAGCTTGTACTGTGGTCGCAGTACGATCGTCCGTGGTCGCGCTGCTACTGCACTCGGTCTGAGGTTGCACGAGTGTACTGCGACTGCACTGCGACTATCCGTACTACGACCCCAAAACGAGCGTCGCTACAATGAGCGACCGTACTGCGAACGCGGTCGCAGTCGGTCTCCTTAAATCGTTGTACAGTCGCAGTATACTCGCTGTGGAGTCTTAGTATACAGTCGGACGATTCGCATTTCGCGTACAGTGCAAAAACACTCCGATCCGTTGCGATAGATCTTTGTTTCGGTGTGACCGCAAGACGGCGACTGAGCGGCGACAACGCTGCGACTTACGGCGACCTTTGGCGATTTGAAGTCGCCGTGGTCGCCGTAAGTCGCAGCTCGGTGTGACTGGGGCATTAGTCCATTAGCGACGTCAATCCAAATTTATGTAAAGGGGAGGGGGTGGAGTGTACTAAGCGAGTCTAGTTCAGTTCATTTCTGTCGTTTTTACACGCTTTAAACAGTTATAAATGATGATAGTTTTTATTAAAGCAATTAACAGACAAACCGCTGTAGACACACTGCAAAACATACTGACACGCTAAAAACAACTAAAAAGTCTTTGAGACAGCATAAAAACAACATGCAGCCACAGTCGGCGCTAAAATGCTAAAAAAGCAATAATACTGCATGTAAGAGTATTAAGAGTATACTGTGTGACTTGTTTAACATCTTGGCACACAGAATTGGAGATAGGTTATGTAACTTCTATTGAACATTAAAAGCTTTGCTTTAGTACTCGTAAGCCAATGCAGATTGAAAGATAAGTCACACGATTATATACTGTTGCGTGATTGTAGAACGGCTTGGTGTCTGGTGCTCCGTACCTGTTCATGTGGCTGTTTCTGGTGATTGCTGGCTTGCTGGCAGATGAGGGACGTAGACGCAAAATTATATCAACGACCAATGTGAGAAAGCTCTGTAATGGTATAGGTTAGTATTATTTGTCGTTATTTTAATAATGACGATGATCACGACCATGAGAACAGCTATTTGTTTTAGCATAGGCCTATACCGTTTTTTTTGTTCAGCGCTACGATGCACGAGAGTTTTACTGAGGAAAACCGCCCAGATATAAAAATTTTTTCCAACGAATTATTTTTGGTGCACACTGTATGTTTGATTTTGCATATATGTTTTTTATTATTATAAGATAATTTTTTATTGAAAAAAAAATAAAATTGATTTAAAGTAAAATATTACAATTTAAAATTTAAAATTATTTAATTTAAACAGTTTAAATAAATAATTTAAATAAAAAATTTAAGATGTAAAATGTAAAATATTTAAATTTAAAACAGAATAAAATAAAATTGATTTTATTTAAAATCGAATAAGTACTGTTGTATTTTATGTAGGATTCATAATTCCGGCTATTCTGATGGTGGCCACTGGCTACGTTGACTGCAACGCACCGCTGGCCGTGTTCCTCATCACAACTGCTATCGCCTTCGCTGGAATCTCATTCGCTGGCTGGGCTCCTAATCACCTCGACCTAGCTCCGCCCTATGCTGGTCAGATTTTTGCCACATGGGACAGTTACATTTTAAAGCTAGAATATACCGTGTACTCATGGATTAACGTAATTGTTAGTGAAATTCATGACGTGATGTTTCTGCAGTTCAGTTTTTATTAGCTGATGTCATAACATCTTTTGCCGCTGATAGTAGGCCTATTTGCGGTGAGTTTTGAAAGACCACAATATGTATACCAGAGCATGTAATGGCTGTTTAAGGTCATCCATGGTCGATAATTTTCATATTAGTTAAACTCATGCTCATCACAGGCTGAACAGTAGTTCAAGCCATGTGTTAACGGCGACTTTTCTTCCCTATGGCAAAGCTCGACCCCCACAGAATCAAAATCCCTGATCTGATTGACATAAAATTTGGCACGGTTGATTACGTCGGCTAGACGACCCATCACGGAAAATTTCATGTAAATTTGCCCAAGGGGGGCTTTTTGGCAAATATGTGAAATATACGCAAAAAATTTTATAGCTATAGGCCTATATATACTTTTTTTCACCAACTCACCTACAGTTCAAACCCTTCAGCGGATCTTTGCGCGCAATAGCTCAAACGATGCGGTATCAGGCAAGGGTGTGCCTTTTCGGGGTTAGAAAATTAAAATTTAATATCTCATTTATTTATTTAAAAATTCGAAAAAAATTACAATCCCGCCTGTGGGGAACAATAAACGGTCATAACTTTGGCTTTATATAAGAAAAAGTCGTAATTTTTGGTTCTAGGGTATGGTTTTTTGGGGATGGCCAATATAACAGTGTCATTTAAATATTGCCCGGACTCTCCCTGGTTGCCAGAGTATATAATTATTATTCTCAAGTTGAACTCCCCTTGTTGTTTGTCATATGCTAAATGCGTGTTGTTTTACAATCGTAGGAACGCTGATGGGTCTCACAAACACATTTGCAACGCTACCAGGATTTATTGGACCAGCTGTTGTCGGCGCAATAACGTACAGGAATGTGAGTGTTTTCTGGTCATGCAGATAAGATGTTAAAAGTTTAATTACTTTGCAGAATAAATTAGCAAGGTGATTTTTAATGATAATTATTGGCAGGTGACGCTCTCTGACTATCTGACGTGTTTAGCTTTTTCATTTGCAGCTACTCGTAATTACTTGTAAAAATTTCTGACAGAGAGTATCGTCTGAGCATTTAGAATTAGTAAATGTTTGAATTGTGAAAAAATTGATAAGAAGTCTAAACATTTTTGCAGCTTAATTATCTACATTTATTAGTGCATTTTTAATAGCCATAAGAACAATGTATCCCTGTGGATATGGTTTCGATGCTGTGGTCTTGGACAGTCTTAAGACCAAAAGTTAGTCATGGTTTTGAGATTTTTGTCTCAGTATTGCATTTTTGGTCTTAAACATCAGATCTACCAGTTTGTAGCAGTTGATCTTGTACCACAGTACGTCCCGTTCTAGTTTTATACGTGAAAAACGTGAAACGTAAAGCGTAGGCCTACTGGCTTAACTGTTAAAACTATTCATTACTTGAATTACTTCTGTGTTTTATCAATTTAGTTAACGTGTCTAAAATCTTCGCTGTTACGCGCGTCAGCATATAATGCTTCGCGCGTTTTAGTCATCGTCTAGGCGTCTGTCCGTCTGTGTGTCTGTCACACCCTTGAGCCGTATCAATACAGTGCAAGCTAGAATCACGAAATCTTCGTTGTAGGCTGCCCCAAAGACTCTAGTTTTTGTGACAAAATTTCGTGGCCCTGGGTGATGGGCTTCCCTCGAACGAAGGTGTCAAAAAGGGGCACCCCCTAAAAGACGTTATTTTGCCGTTATTGGCTTGTCTAGTGTGAAAACGGTTGCAGATGGGTAGAAATATGCTGCTTACCATAACAAGCACTGGTGACAGGATTTTTAGATTTATCAACATCAGTATCTTTGAACGACCTTGAACCCTCAAAAGAGGGGTTTTTGATAAATTTTTCGCAAATTTTGACTGCAGCGCACATTTTATTTCAGCAGTGGATTGCAACGAAATGGCCAAATACAGACCAAGACAACCAGCATAAATAATTTTCAGCATTAACCGCAGATTTTACCAGTCCAGGTTTCGACCCTATAGGTTTAAGGAGTTTTGCGCAGGCGGGCGTCAAAGAAGGCTACCCGCCCTAGAAAGTGATTATTTTACCGCTATTGGCTCGTACGTATAGCGTAAGTAAGTAAGTAAGTAAAATGTAAATTTATATAGCGCATATTGTTAAAATTAACCTCTAATGCGCTTGTCACACTAGTACTGACTGAACAGGATTGTTTTGAAGAACTGTTTGAAAC
>Ga0209367_1003506_pt1 | contig 21357 bp, 12 predicted proteins | sample WorMetLIZISLAND2_FD_187412 | JGI IMG/M metagenome (GOLD analysis project Ga0209367, IMG submission 187412) | Marine gutless worms symbiont microbial communities from Max Planck institute for Marine Microbiology, Germany - Olavius geniculatus... ...
TTATGTGCTAGATTAAACTGACAGTGTGTTTGTCAGTTTTTGAGTGCAAATTTTCCATTGTATTGTATTGTATTGTATTTTAATTTGTATTATGATTATAAATCCGTCATCTAGTACCGGAAGTCAATGCCAAACAGTATTAGTTTAGTTTTTGTTGATATACTCGTTGAAGTTATCTACTTTGGACGGAAATAGAGACATTAGCCTGCTTCCGGATTTTCATTGATGATGATGATGATGATGATGATGATGATGATGTAACTAATGCATTATAATCCTTCTTTTAGAAACACACTGTACCTTCAGAAAATGATAACTGATATCTTATTTTAAAAGTTTTTTCACAGAGGCGTTCAATCCACTGACAGGAAAAAGCAGGATGCTCTCTGAAAAAAACTGAAAGGAAACCAAAAACAGAAAACGGGAAATTTTTTTTGATGGCGCAAACTTTTCAAAAAAAGTTAAAACTGTGTTGGCAAGGGATGCGCTTTGAGAACCTTAAATGCGTCAAAATGTGTTTGCGGCCGAAACTCTGTCCTGGACCCCGCTGAGGGAGCTCACAGACCTCTCTCAGACCTCTTAGCTGCCCCTTTTTCTTGTTTGCCCAGGTCGTTTAAGTAAATGTTTTGCTTTCGTGCAAAAAATGATGTGCCTACTTTTTTTTGCACAAAGTCTTTATTTGTACACACGTATGTACAGATCGAGAGTCTAAATTTTAGTGGGGTTACTGCGACTTGAAGGAAGGTTGTTTGATAGCGCTGAGGGATGATGGACGTCTCTGCTGTAACAGCAAAAACCATATTAACACGTGCCAAGTTTTACTGATATTCATGTCCGCCTGGTCTCAGCAAAAGCTGTTAATCGCTTGCGCCACTGATCAATTACGAAGTTAGTAATGGACTGTTCTAGGCTACGCTAAGTCTCAGTTCGTATAGGCTGTCCTACGCCGACGCCCATACACGCTACCCTGATACCGACTTGCCTATTTGAGGTTTCGGGGTGCGTTTGTCGTGCGGCGGCTAACATTGTATGATTCTGTGTGTGATTCGTAGCTCTACGATGTGTTTTCACGAAGAGCTATATTGTTGCTCGCATATAACTTCATGCCGTTATTCAACTCATCTCTTGATTGTCATAACCGTATAATTATTGCAGCGCAGAATCTGTCGATCACGAGCGGCTGCCGGTGGATAGGGCCGCGCTATACATACAGCAGCACGTACAACGGCGTTGGTCCGTTCGTCGACTTCTACTTCGTCTGCCGCGTCAACTACGATCGGACGGCAGTCTCGCCGACTGGCGACGATGACGAGCAGATGTTCGAAGTGCTTCTGACGTACAACTCTCGAATCAGTTCAGTCAATAAGACCACCAGCGCTTCAACGTCTTTAGACGTCGTTTTCACCTCTCAGGACATGTCGGACGGCTTCGGAACCAAGGTCTGTTTAAGTTCGCCGAGAGGGAGAAAAAGTGGAAGTTTTTCAAACCCCGCAACGTTTCGGGGGCTCCGCTATCGCACAAACGTATACTTGCTCTATGTTTTACAGCAACAGCAAAACTGATTATTGAGCTTACGTCAGTCATTTGTTATTTTGCGACGACTTTTCAACAAATCTGACTATTCTTAAACGAGTGAATGTATTCAGTATTCTAGCCCGTTCCCCAGACACCACCCTACGTAAGGCCCCACGAGAATGTTTCCCGGGCCTCGCTGTAGCTCTCGTCGGGCCTAGGTCTGTCTGCGGCTAGCCGACTTCAGTCTGTGTAACGTTCGTTTTCTAGTTTGCATTTGCATTACTATAAAGAAATCTACATTTGGTCCGCAAAGTGTAGCGACATCGTCCAGCATTCGTTTCTTTCGGTTTTAAGTGTCTCGTGTCGAGAATGATTTGAGTTAGCTGTAGTAATGCCATGACACGCGGCATGTCCGACGAAGCACTACAGGGTGCGGCCAAAAAAGTAGCCCCCTAAAGTTTTTTGCCGTTCTCTCAGCAACCACTTGAAATTTTAACATAAAATTTTACAGGTTCATTTACAGAAACGTTCTACGTCTAACTGCTAAGTGAAATATGATTCTGTTGAAAAACGAAGAAATTATAGACTTCTGAACATGACCACCTACCGATGTTTTAGCATTAAAAAATGTTTAAGCTAGAAATGTTATTTAATTTTCAAAAACCGGTTACCACGTTACTGTCGATGACTTCACAGTAACGCTTTGACAAACAGTAATTTATTTTGTTTATAAATTATCACTAAATTGTCGTTCTTTTCAAGCAATCGCCGGCTGCCCATCGGATTCATCTTCCAGCAGGACAGCGCACCAGCACACACAGCGCGAAGTGCAGGAAACTGACTGCGGGCCAACTGTCCAGATTTCATCAGAAAAGACCAATGGCCTCTAAATTCGCCGAATGCAAACTCGGTGGACTATCACTTGTGGTGTGCAATGTTGTAGCTTACCGCAAGCTTAAAACAAAGCCAAAAACAATCGCGGAACTCGAGGAATCGCTTCAGGTTATCTGGAGCAACCTACCACAAGGACCGATCGACAAGACTGTGAAAGACTTCTCAAATTAAGCGACTGAAGGCTTGTGTTGGAGCTTGGAACTGTCGGTGGATACTTCGAACATTCACAGTGACAATGGAATTTTGGCATCTGATCATTAGTTAACTGTGTTGTTTGACTTGTTTCAACGATGTTATTGAACTGGTGTTGTAGCTTGAACATTTTTTCACGCTGAAAAATCGGTAAGCGGTCATGTTAAAATATCTACAACTTCGTCATTTTTCAATGAAATCAAATTTTATTTGACATTTGACCGTAAAGCAATTTAGCAAATAAATCTGTAAATTTTTAGATTAAAATGCTAAACGGTTGCTGAGAAAACAGCAAAAAACTTTAGGGGGCTACTTTTTTTCTGCCGCACCCTGTATATCTAACAGTGGTGTCGCGGCAGGGTTGCAGAAAAATTGTCGGCAAAGAAGATTACCGCTGTAAAACCTCCAATTGAACAATATTTGGTTACAACATTAAAATTATAAACACCCGTAATTTCTTTGTCAGAAGTTTGCGGTTTTATGTCGGAATTATGTCGGAAATTTGCAACTTTTTGACCCGCTTATCTTTTTAACCGACGACGCGGCTGGTATCTAACATTATGAATCATTTACAGCTTCCGATCAACATAATTATGTATCCGGTTCTGGCGTGTCGTTGGTGCAAATGCAAGCGCCTACGTACAAAATATTGTGTGCATATGAATGTGCTGCAGGTTTCGTGTGCAGTGAGAAGTTACTGGAGGAATACGCCTTCTACAATTAGCGACTTCGTGCACAGCGACACGAATTACTTCGTCGGATTTCGCATCGATTCGGTAACTCGCAGCTGTCATTATAATAACTCTGGTCCCTTCAACGGATAGGCTATATTAAAAGCACAGCATATTTTGAAAATTTTTTCAGACTCCACAAAAGACAAAGCATTAGAGGGTCTGGATGGATCATGGAAGTCTTCCAGTAGAGTCTAGGAGCAGAGTCTCGGTAGTGGGCCTCTAGAAAACAAGCTCCATTAGAATCTCAGGATGTTGCTATAAAAGGCTGCCAATGGTGTAGCCAGAAATGTTAATAGGGGGCCTCGTCTCCCTTTCCCTTTTTTTCTTTTTTTGTTTTTTTTTCTTATGTTTTTTTCGCTTGTACCTCTCTTCTCCCATCCTCTTTCCTCTTCTCTTTCCCTCCTGTGTCTCCTCAAAAGTAAACCTCCTAAATTTAGCTAAAGAGTCTCAGGGAGTGCTATGATCTTCCCTAGCAGGGTCTGGATCGGAGTTCCAGTTGAAATCGAATTTGATGCATTAAAGCTTTAAAATATGAGATCTGATGGCAACAATTTCACTTATTTTTCTGAGAATAAACTAACCCAATTGGCAAATTTAGTCCAGATTAAACGGAAGCTAACATCTTGTCTGGGGATTTAAAGCCTGGGTCTTGTCTATGCCACTGTAAGCTGCAGCGTCACGCTCGTTCTTTATTGATATTTTGTCGCACACTTTAACGCGGTGCATGTGCGTTTCTGTGTCACAGAAATTCATGTTCAACGGCAGGCTGGACTTCAACGAAACTACTCCATCTGTGCCGGTCGTCATAACTCCCACAGTGCCCATCTCCTGCCCGCCTTGTTCGGTAACATTGACTGTTGCCAATCTGCTTGGACTGATCGTGTCCGAATGTCAAGTGACGTTCTACACTTACGACCGACCGCGGACTAGTGGCACCATAAACATACGAGCCGTACCTACCGCGGGCAGTAACTCGCGAAACACTGAACTGCAGTTTCAACCGGCTTCTACAGAAGTCGCCGGTACAGGCTGGGATAAACACAATCTACCGAGCACTCCGGTAAGTGTGCGCAGACATTATGAAAATAGCGGCGTGTGACTGACGTTGAGGTCATATCTTTCTTTCTTTTTTTCTTTCTTTCTTTCTTTATTCGTTTGAAATCAAGTAGCGCAAATAAATCACATCATAGACAGCAACAAACATTCAAACAGGACAACCAGGTAAGTAAAAGTCATTACGCTGACGGTTGCCCCAACAGAGAATTTTTCCCAAATTTGGGGAACCAGCAAAAAGCTATAGTAAAAAGTTAAAAGTATCTGTATAAAAGCAGATTCGTAGTGCCATAAAATCCAGAATGAAATCATTTAGCAATGGTGTCTACGTTAAGGCGCGTACAGAGCGACGTAACTGAGCTGAACTAACTGAACTGACATGGTTTAGTTTTTGACGAACTGATCAGTGGGCAAGCAGTAATGCATTACAGTTGGCACCGTCCAACGGCGTTGGTGACCTACATGACAACGTTTACGTACGCGTCAACCAGTGACCAACGGGTTCGCCTTGCTTGCCCATTGGTCAGTAGGTCTATGTCAAAAACTAAACCGTGTCAGTTCAGTTCAGTTCAGTTACGGTACGTCCCTCTGTGCTTGCTTTTACAGTTACAACCCGTCTTCTTTGGCAACAGTAAAAGAATATGATTGTATTTAGCCTGGAGCGGAAAACAGCGACATACTGTTCGCAGCAATAACATTGATCGATAGTTTGAATTCAGACGGCCGAAAAACAAAGACCGAAGGTTATATCTATCCCGGTAAACAATGACAATTTCGAGTAATGACCGATGACACCAGCAGTGCTGTTGTTTGAAACAATCAAGGTAACAGCATTAAGCGCAGCTGTGCAATTACGGGCGAGGGTCACATGAGGCAATATTAGCTGGAGGAGGGCACTATTTTTAAAACCGTAAAATAGTGCCCGGTAAGGGAACAGTTCGGTTTACTGTGAGCTACTCTATTGGGACCAATGACATCCGTACATTTTACGATCAGACGACGAGGCAAGAAATAACAACAATGCGTTTTAACAACAATCCGCTTGCAACATGAGTGCCCATAGCCTAAAGCAAAAAAAGTCTGCTATAGACGACCTCGCGTAATTTTATATACTGCGCTAATAAATTGTTACTCGCAAGTTGTGCGTACAGGTGCTAATTAGAGACTACGTTGCTTCGTCGAAATGTTCATCACAAGGCGATCCGCATGTCACCACCTTTGACAATTTGTAAGTTCAAGTTTGTCTCTCATGCACTTGCATAAACGTAAAGCGTGCAGTGCAGTTTACTAGATACGGCGTCTGAGGATGACACAGTGAACGTCCGAAAATGACAATTCCCTCACTCATTCACCCGAATGTCAGCGTGTTTTGTGGTTGCTTCTGCTTTGCTGTTGTTAAATTTCCGGCCCTTTTGGGCCGTGGTCACATTTTACATATTTACATTATACAAAACGTAGACCCAGCTGAACATTGTGAAAATGTCTATTGTGCTGTGGTTGTGTTTTTCATGTAACTGCGTCGTCTACATCTCACTTAGCAGCAGCTGTAAACGAGCTTTAGACCTCCTGTCTACTGTACGACGCTGAGCCGAAGCCAGCTTTAACAACGTTTTACCTGTCGACCACCTTTAAAACATGTAGACCTGTGCAAATGATTTCGGCCCTGAACTAAAATAGTCCAAACTGAAATATGTCGGCAGTTAGTTTCTTTTTCATGGACCGTATTATAACAGGTTGCCATTGTATAGCAACTTTCAGTGCAAGCCATGTACTGTTTGAAATAACTTTTAAAAACTTTGTTCAAACATCCGTAAGATGAATTCAGTGCAATAGTCAATCAGTCAACAAGCAGTCAACTAAAAAACCAAACAACCAAACAACCGACAAGCCTAAATCAAGCAGTTTAGGCCTGTCGGTTGTTTGGTTGTTTGGTTTGTTAGTTGACCGCTTGCAGACTGAGTGACTATTGCACTGAATCCATCTTACGGATGCTTGAACAAGGTTTTTAAAAGCTATTTTTGCCAGGACCAATCGTGTACAGCACAGTTCTGATAGGACCTGATAAACTTTTTACATTGACGACTGTGTGTTACAGATACTATCATATCTATTACAATGGCGACTTTGTGATGTGTTACGTCAGCAACTCGGTTTCAGAATTTGCGGTAAATCTTATGTGCTTTATAATATAATCATTTACGTTTTAGTGCAGTAAACACGCATGGGAGAAACGAGAGCTCGATGAAAGATTAACGCGAGGTCACGGTGGCGTACCATATAAGAGCAAAGCTAAGGCGTTTATTGTCGCAGTTATAAGAGAATTTTGATTGCAAATTGTTAAGGTCTATTCAAAATTTTTGTGTAAGCATGATAATCGAACAGGAAAATTAAAACTGCAGTACGTAGAGCAAATGTAGTTGCCTATGCCGTATCTCTGGCAATGCAATCGTGTGTAGCACTAAGGCTCGTACATAGCGACGTAACTGAACTGAACGTGCCTGATAGGAGAGTCGTTCTATATGCTGCACGTGGCTTATAGAGTGTTTACACGATTCAGCAAACGTCCAGCAAACTTTCAGCAAAGGTATTCAAAATACACGTGAATTGCTGGACGTCTGCTGGAAGTTTGCTGGACGTTTGCTAAATCGTGTAAACACCCCATTAATGGCGTAAAGGTACGTTGTCGGATTTACAATCGAGAGATCGTGAGTTCGACTTTCAGTCGAGACGATACCAAAGGGTTACTAATCATAAATGTAAAAACATTTTTATGTTTCTTTATAAAGGTATAAAAACATGTTTTTATGTTATTTATTTTTTAAATGTTTTTTTTTTCATTTTTTGTTGTGTTTTTTATTTTTTAAAATGTTTGTGCGTGTTTTAATGTCATGTTTTTTGTTCTTGTTAAATCGTTAGAATAAATTGCTACAGATGTGTTAAAAACTGTTAACGTGACTAGTGTACTTGTTATTTGTTTTGATATTTGATTGTTTAGTTCATAATTAAGTATGTACCATAATCACAATTACATAAAATAAAAAAAATGCCCAAAGTAAAAAGTAGCGATTGGAAACATCTGCAGTTTAATGTTTTTTATAATGTTATTATAATGTTTTTTAATAAAAGTATAAGAAACATATTTTATGTTTTTTATTTGCAAATGAATGTTTTAAACATCTATTTTATTGATGAATAGGTGACTGTAAACCATTTAGGTTTAGGTATGTAACCAACACTGAGGTCAATTCAACTCAGCCTTCTATCCCCCCGGGTGCATGGATCGAGTACCAGCCTATCTCGCTGGGGTTAAGCCGGGGCACGTTCACGTGTGTCCCTGTGTGATCCTATACATGGCAGGTGTAGCTATGCGATGGATTTTCAATAAACAACTACTATACACCACTTTAATCTTTAATCTTTTACTGTTTAACGTGTAGGTTCACATACGTCTACGGCCGTGCTTTGATAGCACGCGCGTGTCTTGCATCTGCGCCGTCGTCGCTCGAGAGTTTGACAACATTCTCGGTGTGTTCAGCTGTCGTAAAGGCCAGCCTCCGATTCCAGTCCGATACAGCAAAGATGACAAGACTCCGGCTGACGACATTGCTCTCAGTAGGGACGGCTCTCTGTACACGGTATATTGATAATCTTTATTTCATCAAGCAAACATTGGTAGATAAAAAATTAAACAAAAACAACAATATAGAGTTAGACTTAGAGAATTGTCATGTTGAGCAACTAATTATAGAGACAGTAATATTGAACACGCAAAAAACCTGAAAAAAATCTTAAGTCGCCTTAGCTCTGGCTGTAAATTTGCTTACTCGTATTGGAATGAGGACACTAGGTAATTTGAACGAAAAATAACTTTGACAAGCTTTTATAATTTCCATGTTATTTGTATTGAAAAGCTTCATAAAGAAGCGGTTAATGACAAAATCAAGTGATGCGATCTGAGATTTATTCAGTGGGCATACTTCGTAACCGTACAATAATACAGGAATGCATTTCGACTTAATCAAATGGAGCTCAGCCTGTGTTTACCATTATCATTCGTCAACATAATGTGCTTGTTTTTTATTGAGACACATTGTATAGAGCCTATTTTCTACTTTTAGCGTTTTACGTATTAATCTAACCATTGGCTGTTTCGTGTTTGTGTTCGCTGTATATAGGGTGGGCCATAAAAAATGTGGCAGTTTACTTTTGTCCATATTTTAGCCAATTATTGACCGATTTTCGAGATTTTTTCACTGGCACACTTTGCAGACAATTTGCAACAGCGTGATTATTACATATCCCACCACAAAGTAAATGCGTTTTTACACTACCTTGTAAAATATCAATGAAATATGCATATATAAAGATAATAACAAACAAACATTTTGGTAAAATTGAAAAAAACACTTTAGACCAACATTACAGTGGATGGTCTGTATGAAACTAACACAGTCGAGTGTCTGTCATACGAATCATTTATCGGAATATTGGTCTGAAGTGTTTTTTTGCATTTACCTAAATTTTTATTATTATCGTTAGTTTTTGCAATTTTGCTTACATTTGTATTTCACAAGGTAGTGTAGGAACGCATTTATTGTGTGGAGGGATGTATAACAACCACATTATTGTAAATTATCCTTAGAGTGTGCCAGTAAAAGAATTTTGAAAATCGCTTAATAATTGGCGAATATATGGACAAAAGTAAAGTGCCACGTTTTCTGTGGCCCATGCACGGTGTAGATTCGAATGCCGTCGGGTCGTTATCTGACTGTGCGCATTTACTGTTTCGACGAGTACCGGGACTGTTTCATGACGGTCACGGTGTTTGTGCTGAGTGATGACCGTGACGTCACACGCGGACTCTGCGGCAACAACGACGGCATTGCTTACAACGACCTGATGCGTCCCGGATTGTCCTATCCCGAATATCCGTTGGAACCAGTCGAGTTTACCAACGATTTTCTGTAAGATGTCAAAATATCTTCGTCGCACAGAAATTCTGTTGTTAACAAAAGTTTGCTTGTTACAATGGAAGTTGTTGCATGTATTTTATTCTCACAGGTTTAAAACTTTGTCTAAACTTACCAACTTGTGTCAATTTATAAGCTAAGGTTTTTAATTCTAGTGTTTTTTAGCACCTAGACCTTGTAATCGCATGCGTTGGTGTTCTGTTATTTTTTGACAACTGTGTTTTGCGGTTTTGTGCCTGTTCACATGGCGTCAGCGTAGCTTGCCGTGCTGAAGCTGTCTAACACATTAATAAACTGGGTCCGCTACTCCGCCTCCTGTCATCCCGAAGTAAGAAGGGGTAGGAAAAATCTGCGAGTTTCAACCAGTAAGTCGCCACCATTTTATGCTACCACCCTTGCTTTTAGCCCTATACATGCATCCTGCAAACTGAGAGCTTTTGACTTAAGGCTTTAACCCGGGCCTTCATAGCCTTGCTAGTTGCTACGCCGTTGGACCTATAGCCTGTTTATGCGTAGATTTTGTCTGTCTGTCACATTAATAAACGCTACTTCCTGTCGTGTACTGTGTGTACTGTGTGCCGTAGTGTAAGTGAGAGCGAGAGTTTAGTTAACAGTCATCGTAACAGACCGCGTTGTGTCACAACCCGGACCCGGCCGCCGTCCGTCTGTAAGTGTGGTGATAATGACAATGGAGACGTTTGCCTGACGGAGACGACGACACCTGACATCATTAGATTCACCACCACTTACCGAACTCGCACGACTGATGCCTGCATCGACCCCAGACGTACTAGGTAGGCTATACGTTTCATTTTTTATTGTAATTTCTCTTCGTTGGATGCTGTTGAATCGCCATTGCGTAAAAAACGCTAGGCTACGTCTTTCGCTAGTTGTAAGACCCACAGGGCGATGCTGATTTCCGTTTCCCTAGACTTTAGTTATACATGCACTGAGACACTGGTCTACACTGCGAAACCACGCGTGTGCGTGTTTGCATCCCAGCTATCGATGCTGTTCATTGCGTCTGCCCACGGAGGGATGGCTAGGCTGAGCTGACCTTTTCCAGAAATTCGAAAAAGGTCACCAGCCCGATGGAGGGCAGGGCGTTATAGTATATTAATTAATTTATTAGTAACGATTTTGTAGTTGGTCTTACTGGCTTATTGCTACCTCATCTATAGTGATTACATTTTTTAGTTTAGGCGAACTTAGCTTGTCGATGATTGGCTTCGATTCGTGCAATTTTCGAAAGTGTATTTTAACGACGCGTTTTGGGTGTGATGGAATCTTAAGTGACAATTTCCTTGCAATTTGTTTTAAAAACAATGTGCTAACTAGAATGCGCTCGTTAGGGTGCATATCTCCGCTAATTCGTGTACACAGACACGCAGACACACACAACGACGGACACAACGTCGGACAGATCGATCAATCTCATAATCTCCTCTAATTCACTTCGTTCCATTAGCGGAGATAATGAAGCAAATTTGGAAATCTATTGAGAATTGACAAAGTTATCGACATAGCTGGTGTGTACTTTTTGGGACACATTGTTAACGCCAATATGCGGAGTCCGTGTTGCTTGCATAAAGCATAGTACTGAATTTTTGACTGACTGCACGGTCAGAAGTAACTGCGACTTCTTATGCTTCGCATCTAGTTGACACGTTCTGATTTTGCGATAAAAGTTTAGCTTTGACTCGTGGTATTGCGGTGAAGTTATGTTGCAGTGTTGGGCGAGGACCTAAGTATAAGTGTGACGAGTTTGCTTTGGATCAACAGAAAGAAGCGTGCGCTTGAGGGTGACGGCAGTGCAAACGGTAACGAAGGTGAGGGAGAGAGTCCTGACGAAGGCGGTTCAGGGACGTCCGATGATATCAGTGACGAAGGCGCCGAGATACCGGAGGTGGGAGATGAATTTATAACGGATGACTTTAACGTCACCTCCCCACCGAACTCGTCGCTGCACCAGAACGAAAGTTGGCCGACGCCGCTTGGCATAGATCTGGCGCTGGCTACGAACTCGTGTCTTGTCGCAATTCAAGCCTTAGACCTGTACGAGGAGTGTCTGAAATACACTGTCGTCGACAGCGTGACTTTTGTCAACAGCTGTATTGCCGATATCCGGGTAGGTCTCGTAGGCTTATATGGCGTTCATCGTCACAGTATACTAGGCTACGTAACATTTTGAAACACGTTTGTAACTTCACCGCCATAACCTGCTTGTTTATACATTCAGATTCTGTATCCAGGGGCGTCCATTAGCTCCATTGATAAATGAAAACAGAATGCTTCCTGGAAAAAGTCGGGGAGGAAAAAATAGTATTTTGGAGAATAATTTTCTGGTGGCGAATTATTAGTTTACTTTCCCCCTCGGAAATGATGGGAATCTGTTGCCATAAAATGCGTTCTTAGAGCCGCAAATTCGTCAAAGTCTTTTTTTCCAGATTCTCTCGTTGCGAGGACGTTTGATATCCTGTTTGCAGAGGGCGACAACTGTGAGCGAAAAAAATGGTTTGCACAGTTTTTTTGGCAGGAATTCGTGTATGTAGGCTAAGTATATATACACGGTGTTCCAAAAAATGGCGCAAAGTATTAGCCTACGGCACCATAATTTTGCAAGCGTACATCATAGTGTCATGCGGTTTTCAGCAAAATGTTCATAAAGAAATTTTTTACGTGACAGAAGTTAATGTTTAAATATAACCGTTAAATATCCTTTGTTTTGCAGTTGGTAATTAAACTATTCAAAAACAGTATTAATCTCGACATCGTAGTCCACAAAAAACGTGCCACTTTTATTTTTTGAATAGCTCCGAGAAACATTGGCCGATTTTGATAATTTTCGGCACGCGACGTCAAAAAAAACCTTGACACAAATGACTATAGTTTTGGCCAAATCACCTTGATACTTTCGCTACACTACCTTGTGAAAGGCAGAAGTCGTAGTTTAGCCGTTGACGACAGTGATTTTATACTGCGTAGCGCACACGTTGGCCTAGAAATTATTATCTGAATAGCAACAAATACGATTGGCAATTATTATTTCTCAAAAAGTCACACGTGTCAAGTCACATCATCTTCATTACAACGTATGCTCAAAATGTCCTCTTACAGCACGAAAGCAAGCGGTAGAAGTTGACACCACTCGCCAACAGCACGTTCAATAAATGCATGACTCAAAGTGGCCCACTTGCTATTGATGCGTAATTTTAGTTTGTTGACTTACGATTTTAATCCGAAGACGAAGTAACAGATTTTCAATGATTTTGTGGTCTCAGCAAGTTTCTGAGCCGACCTATGCGCTACCCAGTATGAATTATTCATTGTTGTCAACAACTAATCTATGACTTCTGCATTTCACAAAGTAGTGTAGCAACAGTATTAAGGTGAGGTGGCCAAAACTACAGTCATTTGCGTCAAGTTTTATTTTAACGTCGCATACCAAAAATTAAAAAATCGGCCAATGTTTTTCACTGAGCTATTCAAAAAGCAAAAGTTGCACGTTTTTATGGACTACGGTGTCGAGAGTGTAGGCTAAAACTGTTTTTGAAGAGTACACTTGCTAGCTGCAAAACAAAACAAAATATGTAGGCCTAACTGCTGAATTTAAACACTGATTTTTGTCATGTAAAGAATTTCTTTTTAAACATCTTGCTGAAAACCTCACGATTCTGTAATCTACGGTTGCAAAATTATGGTGCCGTAAACTTTGTGATGGTGTTTGGAACACCCTGTATAAACAAGCAGCTAAACTCAAAAGCTGCGAGTACATCGGTAGTGTTGGTGCGAGTTGGAGGGAAGTTTGCTTCCTGGTGCTAAGGGGAGATAGACACCCTTATCTGTAGATAAATATAAGTGTCTGTAAAGACTGAGGATGTTTAATTTTATTGAAGGTTTAGTACCTCAAACATAGGTATTCATTTTTACGCGCGAGAGCTAGCATAGTTATAGCGCGTATTAGCTATAGTAATTCTGTCCGTCCGTCTATCTGTCTGTCACGCTTCGGTACCGTTCCAAGACCAGGTGAGGTAGAGACTTCGAGTTTTTACCGTAAGATAGCTTAGAGTCTCTAGTATTTCGTGACAAAATTTTATGCCGCTGGGTGAAGGGGGTCCCCACGAACGCAATGGCGAAAGGGGAGTACCCCGCTTAAAAAGGCGTTATTCTACTGCTATTGGCTCGTCTAATGTGAAAATAGTTACAGATAGGCACATATGGTACTTATTATAACAAGCACTGGCGACGAGCTTTTTAGGAATGCCAACATCGATAACTTTGAATGACCTTGAACCTTAAAAATACGAGTTTTTAGTGATTTTTTGCGATGTTCGGCTGCAGAAGAGTGAATTGCGACGAGATGGATGGAGATAGACCAAGATTATCTGCGAACAGGAACAGCTATAGGCTCTCTCGCGTCTTATGAGCATTAGCTCAAATTTCTTGTTTAGATGAAACACGCGTTAAGTGTTCTCGTGATCTTACACGAATTACATCAGTTTCCGAATAACGCACTTCTTTGATATCACTAAACATTATCTTGTATCCAGGATTGATTAACACTGCTGAAAGTTAAAGCAGCAAAGCTATAGCTGAAGCATTTACTCAGAAACGCGGACAAATCTGTATCATTTAATCAGTCACTTAGTGATGTTGAACAGATGAATGAAACAAATAAATTTTCCAAATGTACATGAGGACGAGTAGGCCTGTGCCTCAGCGCCTCTGTAGCTCCGCATATTGGCGCTATATAAATATGATTAGTATTAGGAGTATTATAGTATGTGTTGTGCGATTGTAGTTAACCGACGAGGTCGAACGGTCAATAGCCGGAGCTGTTCAGAAGTTTCTCGCCGCTTGCACGGCCGCCATTCTCCAAGCGAACACCAGGACCACCGAGCAAGCTATTGCAATGTCCAACACGACCAATGGGACGGAAGTCTTCGGCAACGACGACGAAAATGGCGCCCGTACATTCAGAGAGATTAAAAACAAGTGTCCCTTTTGCCTAAACAACACCGCCTCCAGGAATCTCGAGTGCTGCAGCAACGGATATTGCGTAAACGGCGTGTGCAACTGCACTCAAGGTTGGTTTACTAAACACGAACATAAACATAAAAGCAGTTTTGTACAGCGGCGGATCCAGGGGGCGAGCCACACAGACAGCCTTGACTAGTGATAATGGTCAGAAAGCAGAACGTGTTCAGATTAGCCATTCTGACTGCATCTGAAATTGTAAAAAAAGTTTCTTTTGTCCCCCGGAACCTGCCGTGGGAGATTAAAGCGCTCCCCAAAACTGTAACTAGCGGGGGAGGGGCTCGTTGCCCGTTTCTAAGAACCTTTCTCTGTGCGCTTTGGCCAGTCTCTCCTCGATTTTCAGCTGTAAGAGCCTCGTTGGGCTCTCCCTCAAAAATGTTTAGATCCACCACTGGATTGATGTATCAATATTGACATCAAAATGTGGACTTAACTGATGATCCAGAGGCTACAATGCAGCGCTTACGGTTTTTTTGTTTTACTTTTTTCAGTTTCAGTTATCGTTATTTTTTTACTTTTTAATCCTAGGTTTTGAGCTTTTACATAACCATCTGTTTTTGTATTTATGTATTTTTGACGCGCTGTAGCTATTCTGTAGGTAGTGTTGGATAAAGTAGTCAAAAATTCTACTTGAGTAGAAGTAGAAGTAGTGGCCCTAAAAATTTATTTAAGTAAAAATAGAAATTCTTTTTACTTGAGTAGTCTATTTTTCACAACTTAACAGTGTGTTTTAGTGTCAAATCAATAACCTGCGTGTTCAACATGTATATGTGAACCTTTCCTATAATATAGGCCTTTAGAAGAAAAAAAAACATATACAAAATACAAACCAAACTAAAACGTGTACCACTTAATCTACCAGTTTTTTTACTGCAGAAAAAAAATAAAAATAATACTGACATTCAACTGATTTCAGGCTTAGAGCCATTAGGTTAAACGAATGTTGATTGATTTTTTTTTCTGGCTGCGAAATGAATGCTGAATCTGGATGGACATTATTTGCCTCTAGAAATTTTTTCCTCCCAGTCGCATTTGTGTAAGTAACAAGTTTATGCTTATAATTATTTTGCTTGAAACACAATTTTACAAGTGACATGAAGTGCAGCTTTTGTATTTACAAAAACGGAAAAGACTCAAAAGTAAAAAATAAAATAACTGAAAATTTTTGACTTAAAAACTCAAACTTTGCTGTATAGAATTCATGCAGCATTGCAGCCACTGTATACATGCACAATGCTGTTTTCACAGAGTAAAATACCAGATGGCTTAAATGACTTTCTTGGTTATGAACTTATAATGGTCATGGTTGTGGTTAGGTTACGGTACGTCGACGCACTTTAAGGTCATACTGATACTGGTCTCTTACCTACCACTTTACCTCCACTCATCCCCAGTAGGAAAGTGAGATTAAACTTTAGTCAGTATACTTTTAATACCTTTCTGCAAAAAGTATATTTAGTGTTACAGTCATAAATGTCAAGATAAAGAAGGGCGAGACATTATGATGCAACAGCAATTTAAGGAGCTTGGTGACTACTATATCAGTTAAAAATGAAATATTTAAAAAAACATATCTTAACGTTTTTTCGAAGGTTTGACAGAGAATGGAAATATGTCGAGTCAACATTAAGTTTCTTGAAAACTTATCGTTGATCCTGCATTTTAAAAATACATTAACAGTTGTATTGCAGTAGTTAGTGGGATAACTGCATTGTGAGAAAAAAAACTACTTTTTGTAACGAAAAGTGAAAAGTAGCCCAACAATCTACTCGCGTAAAAGTAGCCGAGCTTTCTTGTTTATGTTTTACATAACACTAGTTCATTTTACTTTCTCTCGTCTCATTTCTGTTATAATAAACATTTTCAGTTGGTATAATTATTGTGTGCAGGGTACGTTGACGATATATGTTACGTGAATATCGATGATACTCCTACGATGATCGGTTTGTTTGACGGGGAGAAGTGCGTCGTCAAAGACAGCAAACTCTGCGCACAGGTGCACGTTAACGCCGACAAATTCGCCATCAACCCCGAGTTCGCCTGCAAAGTAGTAGTAAGCAAGTTTACTGGATTTATTGTCTATTGTCTATTTGTCTTTTTTCCGGGTGGAGATGTAACTGCGCGCTATATTGATAGGCCTACATTCTGAACTCCAATGGCTTGATGCACCTGTGCACATCAAGTATAAGCTCAGTATGTTTATGCGTCGCTGTCTGGATGGAACTGCTTGCTTCACGGTATCTCGCGGCACACTGCATCCCAGTCTTCGCGACTGCCTCAAGACATCATCTTCGTTCTGCTGCCAGTCATTAGTTTGTTGTGTCGTTTTACCGACTGAGTTCATACGGACGTCGGGATTTCTCTGTCGCTGGTCCGATGACATGGAATTCACTACCGAGACATCTGCGTGATCCTGTTCACACTATCTCTGTTTTTGGTCGATGACGTTAGGACCTATTGTTTTCAGATGGACAAGTAGGCTTAATACGACAAATAACATCAAATAAAGAAGGCTTTAGACTAAGTTAGTGATTACCAACTAAAGTCAGCTTGTAAGGACACCATATGCTTAGCCCCATCTAAGGTTACCCAAATGATTTTTGCTGTTTTACAGGATTGATATTATCACATCGTCCTTACACACAGTTGTAAACTGGTAAGTTTTTTTTACATATATATCTTAGTGACGGTGCGAAATCGGGCCTAGGTTACTCACTAATAGGAAGTCGTACACTGGCTCTCGATCGGCGCCGAATTCAATGACATTGAATGATCTTGAACGCCAAAATAGGGGGTTTTGTGGATTTTTTGGCGATTTCGGGCTGCGACACAAGCCTATATCATTTACAAGGTGGCGCCAAGAAACTGACGCTATGCGATCCAGTTAGAGAATTTGGTATTTGCATATTAACTTAGTGTGAACACCCCAATTTTCAGCTAAACTACTGAACCGGAACTGCTATAGGCTTTCGCGCGTCTCGTGAGCATTAGCCCAAATTTCTTGTATGAACTTCGGGGAGACAATTTCCAGTAACAACCTCGACGTCAGTCACTATTTGTATAATATTAAACAGGTCTCAATTAGACGCCGAGTCGCTAATATAAGCTGAAAGAAACGAAAAAGGTCTTAACAGAATACAAAAGAAAATGATGCGCGAGAGGAGTACATTAGATTGCTCACAATCTAGTAATATTTTTTGTTAGGCCTTAGGAGTGCCCCAAGACAAATTCTTGGCTACGCTTATGTTTCGATCAACATATTGCGTTTGGGCTCGCCATTCCAAAGGGCCGCCATTCCGACAGGCCACTAAAAACAAGCCGTACTTATATAATTGTTAAACGCTAAGCCAACTCCCACACTAATCTTAGCTCTATTTCTAAACTTAACCCTGCCCTAATTTTACCTCCAAAGAAATTACGGCCGTTTGGAATGGCGGGCAGACACCAAGGATTGTGGAATCGTACGCTGTCGGCAATGCGAAACGTTGTTGAATAATTTTTTCTAGAATCTGGATGACAACGAAACTGCGACGACGACGTATTACACGAAGGCGCGACTCGTAGTGCCGTATTCCCGGCTGTCATGTACAATGCCGCTCTCACCCCGGCACTCCGACTCCACTCAGCCCTACTACACGTGGTTAATATCAATAACCAACAACAATCGAACTTTCAGCGAAGCCAGGCGTCTTTTCGTCTACGACATGAAATGTCTCAATTGCACCGGCCTCCATGCCAAATCATGTACATTAAAGGTAACGGATTTTCGGTTTATTATACACCAAGCCAACCATAGCATGCCGTGTTAGTGTGGTAGACTTATTCAAAGCATACCGCAGTAAGTATGTTTTTGTAATAAAATAAGTTATTAAACGTTTCAGGACGTATAGTTTTGGCTTAAAAGACGCGTTTTACGTTTTTTTAAATTGAAGTTTTCGCAGTTTTCAATTTTAGTAAACGTAGAAAGGCAATGAATGTTAAGCCTTGTGCAAGTTACGACATTTCTTGGTAGGCCTACAGTATCTTAATTGATCTGTTCATCATTTTACGTACTTTATTGTTCACCGGTATTTAGGCCGGAACGTGTCAAATAGACGGCAAGTGTTACGCGGCTGGTGAAAGTCGAGATACGATTGACCCATGCTGGAAATGTTTGCCTCAATACAACACATCCGAGTGGATTTTCGGCAAGTTATCCCAGTTACTATTATTGTTGTGAGTGATGCCGTTCGGTTCTAACAGGCCCCAAATGTCCGCAATACGTGTTCTGCTCGTCCCTCTGCACTCTGCAGTTTGCTGTCCGTCTGTTCGCCTGTTCGTCTTGTACGCATAACATGTCTACCCCGTATTACGGAATACGGTGAAATAAAAGTTAATATACGTATTATAATCGGACAAACTATAATCGGTGATGAAGAGTGTAAAAGAATGTTGCTGTGTTTATTTTGTGTGCTTAACAAACGTTGCTCAGCCACTGAGATTTGTTACTAAAGGCTCTTGAGATGTTATAGCAACAAAAAGTAGTGTAGAGACGCAGTTAAGGTGTGGTGGGACATCCAGTAACTGTTTTATTGAAAGTATTGTTTACAAAGTGGGCCAGTGAAAGAATTTGAAAATAGGTTAACATTGGAGAAGATATGGACGTACAGAAAGTGGGAAGTTCTTTTTGAGACACAGTGTGGGTATGAAGTTTACTGACCCAAGGGAGGCTGAATCCAGTTGATGAGCAGATATTGGAACATAACATACAGGGTGCGGCAAAAAGTTCTCTGCCATTTTCCGAGCAACCGATGGGAATTAGAACGTAAAATTTTACGCACAACTTACCTGTTTATACCTGCATACACAAACTGAGCGGCATTTAATATTCTTTCACCGTTGCAAAGTTACCAATTTCACAATCAAGGGATACTTTTTTGTCGCACACTGTACGTGTGTCGTCTAACGGTCAGTTCGTGCATTGTGCATTGTCGTCTGATTGCAGAAAACGGCACGGAATGTTCGTTCATGGCGTGGTCGGATTGGTCAAACTGTTCGTCGGAGTGTGACGTCAGGGTGCAGAATAGATGGCGCAGCTGCAAGCCGGGGCGCTTCTGCCGCGGAGCTACTGTAGACATACGCAACTGCTTACGATACAACTGCTCAGGTAGGCTACCGGTATGATTTATTGTCACGACGTAAACGTAAAGGCCCGTTCAGAGCAACGTAACTGAACTGAACTGAACTGAACTGACATGGTTCAGTTTTTGACGAACCGGCCAATACGCAAGGAGTAATGCGTTACAGTAGGCACCGTCTAACGGCGTCGGTGGCCTATGTACGCGTCAACCAATGACTAGTGGACTCGCTCTGCTTGCCCATTGGTCACTTTGTCAAAAACCAAACCGTGTCCTTTCAGTTCAGTTTAGTCACGTCGCTCTGTACGCGTCTTAAAGAATATCACGCTATAGGCCTACCTCAAAGTACCACACTGTATCTGAGAAAACGCGTCCCGTTTGGTCTTCAACAGAAAACTGTAAATAACAGTATTTTGACACAGTTCGTTATCGTAAAGGGCGACCTAGACCTCAATTCATTCCGCGTCCAACTGGACACATTGGGCCACACTTTGACGCCATCCATGTCTGCCAAGAGCTGTCATTTCTGCTTTTTTAGCTGAACCCCATCTTTTGTAGATCTTCGTTGACTGTGTTTCTCCAGTTTGTTCGTGGTCGACCTTATTGGATGCGTTTCGAGTTTATGCAAAGTAAGTAAAAATTGTTGCAAGTGAAAAAAGCCTGGGCGTGTATATTTTCACTTACACTCAAAACGCATCTAATAAGGCATGCGTGACAATAGTTTTTTTTACGCGCGAAAGCAGCTACTGCTTTCAGCGCGTCTTAGCCATTGCAATTCTGTCCGTCCGTCCGTCCGTCCGTCTGTCCGTCTGTCACACGGGTGAATCAGTCAAAATCGGTGCAGGATAGAATCACCAAATCTTTACCATCGGCTGCATGGAAGACTCTAGTTTCAGGAACCGTAAAGCTTTTCCATAAATTCGAAAGGGGTCACCCCGAACGAGGGCGCTAAATAAGAGGGGGTGGGCAAAATTTGCGATTTTTGGCCAATAAGTCGCTGTATTTCAGTAACGGTGCGAGATAGCGCCAAGGTTACTATTAATCACTAATAGGATATTGTACACTCGCTCTCAATTAGCGCCGAATTCAATGACCTTTAATGACCTTGAACGCCAAAATAGGGGGTTTTATGGATTTTTTTGGCGATTTTGGGCTGCGACACAAGTTTATATCATTCACAAGGTGGCGCCACGTTACTATCGTTAGGCATATGCGATCCAGATATAGAATTTGGCATTTGTATATTAACTTAGCGTGAACACCCAAATTTTCAGCTAAACTACTGAATCGGAACTGCTACTGGCTTTCGCGCGTCTCGTGAGCATTGGCTCAAATTTCTTGTTTTTAAAGTTTATAGGCATATGTTTGAGCAATAGACTTCGTCAAATAAAATTAAAATGTTTTCAAGCAAAAGCCGAAATTAAGGGTTTAGAAAAAAATTAAAATATTCTTGAGCAGAAGACTGAAATACAGTGCTCAGTGCTCATCATCGTCATCATTGTTTAGACGTTTTTACGCGCAAAAACAACTACTGTTTTCAGCGCGTCTTAGCCATGCAATTCTGTCTGTCTGTCCGTCCGTCTGTCCGTCTGTCACACGGGTGGATCAGTCAAAAACGGTGCAAGCTAGAATCACCAAATCTTCATCAACGGCTCCTGGAAGACTCTAGTTTCTGGAACCGTAAAGCTTTTCTACAAATTCAAAGGGGGTCACCCCGAACGAGGGCGCTAAATGAGAGGGAGTTGGCAAAATTTGCGATTTTTTTGGCCAATAAATCGCTGTATCTCAGTAACGGTGCGAGATAGGGCCTAGGTTACTATTAATCACTAATAGGAAGTCGTATAC
>Ga0209367_1003508_pt1 | contig 21352 bp, 17 predicted proteins | sample WorMetLIZISLAND2_FD_187412 | JGI IMG/M metagenome (GOLD analysis project Ga0209367, IMG submission 187412) | Marine gutless worms symbiont microbial communities from Max Planck institute for Marine Microbiology, Germany - Olavius geniculatus... ...
GGCGTTGCAGGCTTGAGTGCGTCATCTGATATTTCACGAGGTAGTGTAGCGACACATTTGAGGTGTGGTGCGATCTGTAGTAACAGTTTCATTACAAATTGTCTCCTGATTCTGACAGTGAAAGAATTTTGAAAATCGGTTAATATTTGGTGAAGTTATGAGGTATACAAAAAACTGTGCCATTTTTTTGGCCCACCCTATATGTACTGCACTGTATCTGCTATTTGAGAATGAAGTGCTCATATTTTTTGTATTCTTCGAGTCGGCGCTTGTGGCCTTTAATAGCGTTATTAAAGCCGTTTCGTTTTCGTTGCTAGCTAGATATAAGAAATGCAGCCGCGCAGTCTGCGTTTGCATTCTGGGCGATCAGCATAAACGCTGACGTTGTCTTAGCGTCAACAGTCTCAATATGTTCGAATGTCAGAAGTTGCTTATCAAAAGACTATAAAGACAGTACTGCTACTCGAGTCACGAAGCTCATTAGTCGGCGCATGGGGACTAATATCAACGCCAGTGGTCGTGGGTGGGCCACACGACGCATAGAAACGTGAGCTCCATAACACTAGAATGCCATCGACTCAGCACAACTCTATAAGATGTCTTTATTCTATATCTACGAAGCCTTATTTTTAAACAGTGTATGCTAACAAACTAGTTGAAGTAACTGTTTCACAGCAATTTATCGCAACATTTCTTTTAGTTGGTACTTAAAATGTCCACCTGCTAACGCATATAAGCTTTAAGCCGATCATACCGCTCGTTAAGCTTCCATGTTTATCCTCAGATGTGCCCATCAAGCTTGTCTAATCCGGACTTCTACCATCATTTTCCAGAAAACCCTGTCACGTGTCACCGTAGCCTAGGTAAAATGTTTGATAGGCCCAATTTTTCAGCAAAACAGAGATTATTACTAAATGTATCGAGTTTGAAGTAAATCGATCCTACTATTATAACTAAGCTAATACAGCAAATTCATCAAAACGTTAGTAAAAAAGATTGTAGTAATAAACTGATGATGATGATGATGATATTTTGTGCAAAACTGCAGCTATTAACTGTTGTACGTCAAAACTCCCCGGCGAGTACATCTTTCAACATGATTGCCTCAGCGCACCGCAGAACTTGCTAGATTTCTCGCATTAATATTGCACAAGCATTTTTAGGTGTGGTGAGATATTTATGACAAAATCTCGGTGGCGCACTTTATTTCCATTTTCTCGTTTTGTGCTTCTGGTCACGCGTAAATAAAGCCGGCTGTTTGACGGGAGACAGACAGCATGTGACAATAAGTTTTTTACGAAGCATAAGCATCGCGAATTTATCTCTATATATATTTCATAATTTATAACACTGAGTAAAAAGCTGCAGTCGCAATCATAACTGCCTTTATACGTCGGTGGCTGCCTGCTCAGCAAGGTGCGTTCCCAGAAGACCTTGTCTATTATCTAATGCTGATGGCTCGGCTGGTGTGGCGATGAATTCGAATTATAACATCAAGCATTCAGTTATGACATTCCTATACAGCTCCTACGAATTACGGCGTTGTGCGAACATAATTGCACTGTAACTGTAGCCAGCCAGTGTCGTTTTGTTGTCACTAAGGCCTACAGATGATCGATGTCATACCGTTGAACAATGTTTTAATCTACTCACGTAAGCATAAGCATATCGTACTCGTTAACTGTTCGACTATAATTATGCTAAAAAAATATGCTGTACCTTACAAGAATGCGACAACTACGGCCGAACAAACGCACCTCAGTTGTGTTGCGCGGTATCCGAATCGTGTAGCATTTCTGGTAGGTCTGATCCCAGTGAAAACGAAGCGTGCGTTTGCAGTTCACGTCCGCTCGATCGTCCCATTCTTTGCCGAACAGAAGACAGTCGACAATCAGCTGCTGGGAGTGAGATGCGCGTAGTTTGTTTGTGACGGTTGGCATCAGATTGGTTGCGAAGCCGAGATGCGATGATATATCTCCCCAGATAGCATCGTATTCAGCGACATCCAAGTCAGGTACAATTGATTTCAGACGCTCGTAGGGCCACTGCAGTTTCTTGGCGGTCATTGCCTCCGTGTACGCAGACCACGTCAACGAGTCGTCATCACTATGCCCAAATGGATGAACGTTGCATATCGTCACGTCCGGAAATCTCTGAAGCACACATTTTCGTATAGCCATTAACTGTTTTACGCGCGAAAGCAGACACTGCTGTAACGCGTCTTAGCCATCACAATTCTGTCTGTCTGTCTGTCTGTCTGTCACACGAGTGAATCAGTCAAAAAAGTGCAAGCTATGATCATCAAATCTTCACCGTCGAATGCCTATGCCTAGAAAACTCTAGTTATAGGAACAATAAAGCTTTTTTCACAAATTCGAAAAGGGTTACCCCGAACGAGAGCGCTAAATGAAAGGGGGTAGGAAAAATTTGCGATTTTGGCCAATAAGTCGGTGTATCTCAATAACAGTGCGAAATAGGGCCTATAGATTACTATTCATCGCTAACAGAAAGTCGTACACTGGCTCTCGATTGGCACCGAATTCAATGACGTTTGATGACCTTGAACACATTTGAAGAGCGAACTGCGCCGAAATCAATTAAGATAGACATGGAAAAGCTGCGTATGAAACTTTTAACATTAAACGTAGATTTTTATAGTCCAAGTCTCGATTTTCTAAGCTCAAGGAAACCTGCGCACGAGAGCATCAAAGAGCTGTACCCCCGTAAAAGTCGTTATTTTACCGCTGTTGACCAGTCTTTCGTAAAAACTGTTGCAGATAGACATTGGCATGCTGCTTATCACAGCAAGCACTAGTGACGAACTTTTTAGTCGTATCAACATTGATGTCTTTGAAAGACCCTAAACTCCCAAAGTAAGGGATTTTACTGATGTTTGCGATATTCTTCTGTGGCACACACTTCAAGAGTGAATTGCGACGAAATGGCTGGAGATAGACTAAGACAATTTGCGAACAGGAACTGCTATAGGCTTTCGCGCGTCTCGTGAGCATTAGCTCAAATTTCTTGTTACAATTTAGCAGCACACTAACGTTATGTCAGCAATTAATAAACATTATTCGACTTTTTTGTGGAATATTAATAAGAAATATTTTTGGTCAAATTTTCGAACTATTCTGTAAACAAAAATCACAATAAAATTTTAAAAAAAACATTTATAAAGACGCCAAAATAACCGTCTTGTGATATGTGTTTTAATCAGTCAAATAATTCATCTACCGATCGATCGATCCATTGATCAATAAATCAGTCAGTCATCATCATCGCACACGTAGCCAACTACAATTCGTTACAAAAGACGACGGTATGCCAGTAGCAAGCAACTGCACCAGCCAATGCCAAAAGATGATATGGACAAATATGACGGCTGGGTACAACAAGTAATTTGAGCAAAGCTTACGTGACGCACGACAGCGTCGGTGCTACTACTATTTACTTAGTGGCTCAAAATCGCCAATTTTTCGTACCTTGCTTTCATTTAGCGCTCTAGATCAAAGTGACCCTCTTCGAATTTCTGTGAAAACTTTAGGCATCTTGAAACTAGAATCTTTGCGGCAGCCGCAGTAAAATTTCGTGATCTTAGCTTGCGTCGTTTCGCACAATACCGCAGTGTGACGGATAGACAGACAGACGGACGGATGGACGCCTCGGCGATAGCGAAGACGCGCAAAGCATTACATGCTGTCGCGCGTAAAAACGTTGTCAGTACAGTTTTGGGCAAACACCATTCCTTGTTGCATGTGCAGGTAGGCCTACAGTATACAGACGGCATTTAACGACACAGAATGGCGAGTGGCTCAACACTATAGGATGCCACTCCGTCGCTTAGTTTGCTCACAAAGAACTTTTTTGCGTTGATTTTCAGTCGCTATTTTGTTATGTCCCATTGTGACATACTGTACATTGCCTTTGCCTTATCGTCAGCAACCCGTATCATGGTTTCATCAATTTCTTTCCACCGGTATTTCCGTCCATACAAGCTTGCATTGTTTTCTGGCCAAGTCTCTTAAGATTAAATATTAAATAGCACTGGTGACAGTCGACAGCCCAAGCGATGTCTTGACTAATTGATAGTGCAAGACAGTGAGACTGTTTCATGCCTTTCTGCTTTAACGACTTGTTGTTGAGTACGAACGTTCAGCTGTTCAATCAATCTGCATCAATTTTTAACGCCACCACTATAAATGACCAGCCCACACAATCACATGCCTTCCTATAGTCTACGAAAGAGATATAAAGTTGCGTGTAATGCAACTTTGTACTAAAAATCTCACAGTCATGTGGTCAGCGTTAGACGTTTCTCAGAAGGCATTTTCTTTCACAGATCCAGTTTGCAGTCTCAATTACACACGCTACAGCTATTATCAACGCTTTATTCGCAATTCCGAATGCATCCTTTGTTGTTTTATTGCAGATTCTATGTACTTCATAATGTCAAATGTCAGTTACGACGCATTTTCATGTAGCTAACCTTTAATGCGACAAACAATTTCCTTAGTGTTATCATTTTCGCGGTTTTTCTGCTGATAGTGTGAAGAATCGTTGCGACCAGCTGGTAGAGGACCGCTCGCTCACGGGAGACCGAGCCCCGTCTCGGGCCTCAGTTGTGTAGATGATGTTGTACTCCGTGTTAGTGTTTGCGGCAGCTGACTTGTCTGTTGCTGTAGCAGCGTCGTCATCGCATGCTTCATTTTCTTGAGCTCCGATTGTTTCGATGTCTTTGTCTTCAGCCGTTCGACGAGTGTGCCGCTTCTCCCGTGGTCGCAGTTGAGCTGAGGATGATCCTTGATGTAGTGCTCTAGTCACCTGGACCATGTCGCGCCCCAGCTCTTCATTCACGAACGAATTTATTCGGGGATGCTGTCTCAGGGTTGTTTCAGGGTCGGGCGGACCTAAAGTATCACGCCCTTCACTTCCAGTACTATCCCCACGACAGGGAAGCCCTTCCAGGTGCTGTTTGTGCCTCGGAATAGCAGGGATGTGCACGAGACCTTCCGAGCCGAGACCGAGACGAGACCTTCTAAACCGAGACCGAGACGAGACCCAAGATCCATGTCTCCGAGACCGAGAAGAGACCGAGACGTTCAAAATTTTGTCCGAAACAAGACCGAGACGAGACGTTTAAAATCCGAGACGAGACCGAGACCAGACGTTGCAGCTTCCGAGACGCTGGCCGAGACCTTGAAGCTCCCTATTGTAATTTTAAAAAAATATTGACTAATTTTCATAATTATGTCACTGGCGCACTGACAATAAATTAAAATTAAAATAAATATTGAGGATTTTGTCACAGTTTAAGCGCGTTTCCACGCTATACCTTCCTATATGAATAGCAATCACGGGTTTTTGTTACAATTACAAAACTATGCTGGCTCAGTGCCGACATATTATGCGGCGATCCGCCAAGCTACATACTGCATTGCACAAAATATAACCTTTACTTCAACCCAGATTTTAAAGCTAAAAATTAGCTTGCCGGTGGCTCCTGCACTGAAAAACGTTCACACTTATTTTTTCTACGCTTTTTCGGTTTTTTCGAGTTAGCCCGAACGACAAACAGGCGGATAGAGAGAAAGAGACGAGAGGAATCCGTATTGTGGATTATTAGGACGGCTGAAAAAATTTCGTAATCAAATTAATAACCAAAAAGAGTCAATTACTTGAACAATTATACTGAAATATTTTAATCAAACATTAGCAATAATTCAGTAATATTCTTCAGTAACCATATCAAGTTTTTTGATTTAAAAGATAAGTGTAAATTTGCATTGTGCAGAGCATTTCTTTGTTAATGTTTTACTAGTCAAACAATCTACTCAACAAATCATTAATTTACAATCAAAATTAAATTAAACGTTTATATCAAACAACGTTTATTTGTTATGCGTTCGAGCCTGGCAAAATCTACTTCAAAGTACCTGCACTTCTGTTAACTTAATATGCATTCGTTGTCTCACCGTTTGCGACCAGATGTCTTCCTTGGTGACCGTGGAGAACTCGTACCGTAAATACTGATTGACAACACGAGTAAGTTGATAGACAAGCATTGCTCCGCACAAGATGACAGCAAGCGCCCAGATAGTTCGCAGCAGTGGATCTTTCGATTTAAGAATACGCGAAACGCCTCTTACGGACGTCGATTCGACGAATTTTCGAAAATTGCCGCCGCTGCCGGCACTGTCTTCGGCTGGCATTGTCTGTTACAGGGCTCGGCAGCGCCCAACGAGCTTATGCACGTCGGGACTACGTCTGTTGCGTCTGAAAACGACAGTCGACTGACGCACGGCGATGCTGCTGTGCCTGCAATATTCGCCAATCAGTGCTATAAACTGCGTGCGGCCGCCACTGCAGCGTACCTGCCAGTGCTCTAAGAGCAGCTGGTGCTGCTATTTGCGTTGTAGATCTGTGGTCATCTTGTCGACTGCTAGGACAGCAGAAGCGTAGGCCTACAATGCGGTCACGTTATTCACGCGGTATAAGCTTATACGTCTTTCCAAATGTTGATGTGACTATGCCAGCAACGTCTCGAAGTTTGTCGTACATTTTGTACTTTAAGGTGACCTGAATTTAGCAGCTAGTTTTGCATTTTCCTTTAGCTGTCGCATAGACTTAATTTCAACAAAATACTATGTAACTATGTGATGACATAATTACGTTTTGTGAATACTAATTGAACACATTTCTACTAGTAACATTGACCTCGCCCGCTGTTGAGAATCTGTCCATCCGTCTTCCATTATCAAGCGCACGATACACGAGGCTAGTTACAGCTCGTACTTTCAGTTTGAACAATTTTAAAATTTTGCACGTCGATATCAAGACTTTGCGAAACACTAATACTATAGTTTGACATTACTCTATTAAGCCTATAGTTAGCATACACACTTTATTTTACAAAAAAGTGTTTTTGTAGTTTATTTCTGTAATAATTTTGGCAAATAAGCCTAAAACCGATTTTAATAATTTACTTACAACTGCGAAAAAATCAAGCAAAAGTTACTACCAGTAACAATAAAAATGTGTATTAATTGCCTTATATGAAATAAGTTGCCTTATTATCTACGGAATTTTTGACGTTGAACTGTGCAAATAGTCATCCTTGTTATTAAGCTACAATAAGCAGCGTCAGACGTTAGTTCCGTTTCAGAATAATAAACTAGAATACATTTTTGTTCCATTTATTTATTTTTAGTTCACTTACTTTTTTAGAGTGCTGCTCGAGTCATTTGACACGATTGTGCTATTTTATGATATCGCCTGTCAAAGGCTCATATGTGCCATAATGCCTGCTATGTTTATTAGGGCAGCATTGAAAAAAGTGTCATTGTCGCTATAAATTCAGGCCCGTCGAGAGGGTGGGGTAGGAGGTAGCTTCCCCGAGTCCCGCGACGTTTAGGGGGCCCCACCGTCGGCCAGAAATATAAAGTACGCCAAAATGTACCATCTTGAAAAGATAAATTCAAAAATTTTCTTCCCAGAACGGCCCCGTGAAAATGTTTGGGGGCCCCGCGAGAATGTTTCACCGGGCCTCGCTGTGGTTCTCGACGAGCCTGTATATATTTACCAGTAATGTCTATGGTTCTTATTCAAAGCTTGCGCTACGTTGATAGCAGATATTTAGAATGCATGTTTTATTTCATGACCTAGGCGTTACTCGTTTTTTGTCTCTCACAGTGTGAGCAGTGTTATAACCGCCCATAAACTCATTGCAGTCATGCGCGACGATTGTCTGTTAATCACACGCACGTCCGTCGTCCACGCAGAACACACAAATAGCACAAAATAAGTACGTACGTTTCAACACGGTTTACAGTTTATTATGCTTCATTACACTTGAAAATGTATACGTCAATTATTTTGCGTATTAATATAAGCAAAAAACTTAACATTTTAAAAGAAAAATTATTGTAAATTGAACGACATTGCATCACTTTTAAATCGAATAGCATTGCTCTAAAGAAATAAAATTAAACTGTCCAATTTTTAACGTAGAGCGAAACGAATATGATATTAGGTCACGATGGTAGTTTATAATAATCTTTTGCATTGTTTTCCGTGAACGGCTAGAAACGAAATAATTGTTGAAATCGGACCACATTTGCCATAATTACTATAAAAATAAAAGTGACACTTTTTAAAGCTATTGCATACAACAGTATTATTTCTTATCATTAGTAGCTATTAATCAGCACCAACATAAATGTCTGTTGGTGATTTAAGTCAGCATACTAACATATAAAATTGATGCAAATTACATCAGAGTTTCGTATGCTACACACGATGTAACAGCGGAGACTTTCAGCGCAGAAGACCACGGGGTGCCATAATACGCAGCGTCCGCAAGATGGCGCTGAATATGAACGACGGCAGGGAATTAAGCCGATGAGAATTGTGACGAAGACTATAAAGAGAATAAAAAGTCCAATAGTCCAACGGGATCGTCTGAGGATGACGATGACGTGCTGACATGAATGAAGATAGCGTAAAGGAAAGCTGTGATTGGCTATATAGTGCAGTATCATCTAAACGCACGTGTCATCTAGGCCCCCATAAACCTCCGAGCGAGCAGCTGCTGTATCCTGCCTACGACTAGTTTATAGGCGTATCGCACAGCACGTAACACGACGCGCTTGGCTGGACATGGCACATACAGTACGTCAGTGTCAAGACCTCAGCCTTCTGAGATATCGTTCACGTTCGTTATACGGCCGTTCGTACAGTCTATACCCACGGACACATCTGCGCTATAAGTTAAGCTATAGTATCTTACGATTTTAATTCAACTCTATAGTGCTTGCTGATGTAGAGTGCGTTTTTGTTTTTTTAGTTTCGTATTTTTGTAACAAAGTTATTGTCACTTTTATGGTAGGCCTAACTGATTGTGTCAGAGATAAGATGCAATCACGCAATAAAGTTTTTGCCCGCAGTACTGTCCTTTCGACAGACTGTAAATCCACCCGAACTGCCGTCGAGTCGACCCGGACGCTGGCTCATGACCAGGGAGAAAGAGAAGTGTTGTGTCGCACTCAGGAAATAGATGATTGAATGTTCGGCAATTCGGTGGATTTCGCCGTTGGCCGTTATGACCCTCACCATAACGGATAAGGCGTTTGTGCCGTTGAATTATGACGACGACAACTGGACAAGTTACTGCGGAAAGCGGGCGCGCTGAACACGTTCTGGACATCAAAAAGACAAAAACATCAATGATTTGCTTGCATCTTCCTTGCCGCAGTCATAAAAGTAGACTTCGCCGGTTGACGTCATGCACTCATTATTCCGAGCGGCACATTTGGCCGTAATGAAATTCAGTGCTAATCAACTCTGCGGTAAACTGCAACACAAAATGAGATCATTCTGACACGCGGCTCAGTGCACTGGTAAAGATGATACTGAAAAACTAACTATCAATGTATAAACTGCTGCATTCGCAAACCAATAGACTGAAAATGAAAAAAAAACTAAAATGAAAGTCTGCTTAAAAACAAGCTGTGGCTAATTCTAACATTTAAGACCACGGCAAGCAGTAGCAAACGTTTGAGTCAAGATACGAAAAGCAAACGTCACATCTTTAATTGCTGCCAGCGCTATCTGCACCCGAACAATGCAAGCAGAGCGAAAAAGCGATTAACCCAAAGTAAAATGATTTAAACAAAGCAAAGCACGATATATGTAGCTTAACGAACATTTATATATGCCGCGACAAAAACGTGATCCGAAATGAAGTCAAAGGATTCGGCCAATGTTTCATACTGCTGTTCTCTACCATGCAGCTAAATTTCTTGGTAGGCCTAACATTCGGTATTAATTTTGCGCTTAAAATTAAAGCAGTTGTTCATTAATAAGCCGATAATTTTATGCGGTTTTGCTACAACACCTAACGTCGGGCTTTCTACATACATACTGTACTGTGACTGCGAGAACAGTTTTCTGTGAAAGTACAAACTACAAAGCGAAAAATAACTATTACATAGAATTACATTACAATATGATCAGTAGTTTATAAATGTGCATGTTGTATTGGTTCAATTGGTTTTGACCTATTGTATGTGATATGATTTGGACATTTTAGGTGGATATACTCAGCATATTATTTTGTGTTCTGTACGTTTTTCTGTGCATGTATTGCATTTTCCTTCTGATTTTTTTATTTGACTTTTGGGTGGCCAACTTTGATGGGCCTGTGCCCTTTCTGGCAGCCTGGTTTCTTTTTCCAAATAAATATTGTTGTTGTTGTGTTCTACACATGCACTTTGAACTGCTGCTGCTGGGTGTGACAAGAGTTATACCGTTACCATTGCTGCATCTTTCTATTACATAATGTACCAGATGGATCGTAATAAATTAGGTCTCTGCTTTTCTAAAAAAGAGAGATGCATACTTTCATATCATATCACATTGTAGTGATAATCTGATACTGTATTCTTTGTCACGTCTGGTGGCTAGATCGTTACGTTGCTGCTAGGAGTAAAATACAATATCATGGCATACAATATATGTGTAGCATTTTATGTAACTTTTGACATCTTTTGCTGCAGACATTTATTACTGGTCGTTAGTGTTTTCATATGATTTTATGTGAAAGAAGAAATGCACTGCAGTCATATTTTGTGCTTTGGCGTAATAAATGATGATGATGATGATGATGATAGAGAGATGCCAGGAAATTAGGTAACAGCGGTAGTACCAGCGGTAGCAGAATTATGGTGCGATTAGCATTGACGGATAACGCTTAACTGCAGGCAGACGGGCAACTTTATTTTTTATTTGCGCAAACGTCGGTGCAAACATATGCGGAGGCCTATAATATTCGCATACCAGTGCAATTTTTTGTAAGTCTATCCTTTCTTGCGAATGGACCAACAGTCGATATTTTAATCACTAGTGATCTTTTACCATTTGCTCTGTTCTTTTTAAACATTAGAAACATTAACGATACTTCTGATTTCTTCGTTTATATCCAAACTCTTGGCAAAATTTTGTCGAAAGTGTGAGGTGTTTATGTTAGATGGTGGGCAAGCAGCACTAACATTGTCAGTTACACTGCCGGTTCTGACCACCCCACTGTTGTTTGTGGCCACCTCCCCACATATATCCCATGAATATTCGCAAGAGTCCTATGTCGCCTGAAAGAGAGTCCCTGCGGTACATTTTTGCTGCTAATGGTATGCGCCTATTTTTTAAAAAAATTTTTGAGGTGAGCTTCGAAAGACGTAGGCCTATCATTGTGCATTACTGTGTGGTTCGGCCGTTTGAGGTCATCCAAAGTCATTGATTGCAGTGGCAATCGATAAAACATTATGTGACTTCTTATTATTGACGAATAGTAACCTTGCATGGCCATATCTTGCACCGTTGCTGAGATATAGCGACATATTAGTTGAAAATCGCAAATATTTTTTACCCCTTTTTCATTTCGTGCCTTCGGCAATGATGATTTTTTTCTTCAAATTTCTGGCAAAGCTCTACGTTCCTGTAACTAGAGTCTTTCGTGGAGCTAACAGTAAAGGTTTCGTGATCTTATCTTGCATCTGTCTGACATAATAATGTGTCGGACAGAGGGACAGACAAACGGTCGCCTCGACGACTGCTAAGACGTGCCATAGCACTACGTACTGTCGCGCATAAAAAACGAACGAAAGAAGAATGGCGATGACCAGCAAGGTCAGCCTCAGACATTAGTAAAGGATACACGTTTGTGTTCGTTAAATCATGCAAAAAGGTTTTACGATGTCCGTTCACGAAACCATTACATGATTATAATGTACGGCAGCAGCGCGACATCAATGCGTTCACTTCCTACCTCGTTCACTACCGGCGACCTAGGGACAGGCTGCTTTGTTGACATGCGCTGCTAGTTACGACCCTCTGCAGACAGTGCGACTTTATCGTCGCCGCGAACAGTGTCCACGTACACAGCATTCGGTCGTAAACTGTTTATCAATGACACCGCACACAGTCCAACTGTCGCCAGCACCAGCATCGTGGATTGGACCTACTGATGTCGTGTCGCGACTCGTGACGACAACGACTTCATCAAGTTCAGCCACTTCGTGTGTAACGACACACATTCACTCGCCGTGTGATGAGCCAGTTAATGTTAGCGACTTGGCTTCATTACAGAACACATTGATTAGTTGTAACTGTGGGCGCCACAAGATTCACCTTTTTATCTCGTCTCTCACGCCCCACTGAACCTTTTTATGTTACTTTACCACACCTTTTGTTCCAAGTAGTTAGTTGGACATCCTACTTCGCACAAACTGCGTGTAGTCAACGACTTCGACGAGGAGAGAAAAGCAGGACATTGATTGCAAACTGCAAATAATCGTTCAGCTGCTGATGAAATGTCTACCGCATACAAAACTCCATGGATCAGTAACTTGGTATCAGACCGAGGCTAGTTATTACGGTTAGGCCTAATCCCCATATAGCTAGTTGTACTCGTACGCTCAAGAGATTCAATAGCAGCTGGCTACATCAACTGAGCTGCAGAAACCGGAGATTGCACATTTACATAAATGATCGGTTTCCGGTCACATCACCGTATTTCGCGGTTATAGACACCACGTTCTGTAAAAAAACAACCACTTCGATTGCCAAATTATGGTTGAGTTCCAGTATTCTTTTACTGGCAGCTTCAGCAGACAAATTGCTATAAAATGTCATTAAAGTTTCCATATTTTGAACGCATCGGTGCACTACCTTGTGACATAATAATGCTGGAAACAGCTTGCATTGCATCTGTGCTTTGAACCATCGAAATTGCTATCGTTCTGCTAAAAAATGAGATACCAGATCTTCAGACAGGCAGTTAACTAATGTATAAAAGAGTCAAGTTGGGTTTCATAAATTTGGTCTCCTGCAGATCGACAAACATCACACTAGTGTGATCCAATTTCAACGCGCCGCCTGTCACCATTAAGTCTTGACTGAACCGTGAACGTCATTCATCCACGATAAAAACATTTTTGCTCCAACTTTGTCTTCAGTGTAGGCCTATATAGCTAAGCGAACAGCATTTAATCATTAAACCAAATAAAAATAACATCTTACAACAGTTGGAGTAGTAGCTACGTCTCGAATAACGGTTTGATCCAGTCAGTTAATTGTTTAACAGGCGTCTTTTGCAAACATTTCAAACTAAGTTTGCGATGAAAACAAGAAATTTGAGCTAATGCTCACAAGACGCGCGAAAGCCTATAGCAGTTTCTGTTCGCATACTGTCAGTCTATCTCCAACCAGATAGGCACAGACATGCTGCTTATCATAACAAGCAGTAGTGACAAGCTTTTTATTGATGTCAACGTCGATGACCTTGAATGACCTTGAATCCCCAATACAGGGGTTTTTAGTGATTTTTTTGTGATTTCCGGCTGCGACACACATTTTAAGAGTGACAAATGGCTGGAGATGGATGGACAACCTGCGTATGACATTTTTGGCGTAGAACGTACATTTTTAAGAATCTAAGTTTCGAATTCAATCTCTTAAATTCTAGGAGTCTTCCGTACGGAGGCCTTACATTTAAGTACTCTTTCAAAATGCATTAATATTTTATTGCTGTAAAGATACACTGATTGCCAAAATGGCAGGACCGCTGCTATCGCGCGTCACGTGAGCTTTGCTCAAATTAGTTGTCTTCAGTTCTGCTTGCTTAGTTTGCCGCTTTTGTGCTTCGATCGATGCAGTCACAAGGTTACGACGCGCCAGAGCCGGCAGTACGTGTATGCTCAGGGGCCTCATACAAGGTGTGAAAAAATGTTCTAGTTTTTAAAAAAATCTATTCATTATATAAAATGAATAAGCATGTGGAAAGTTTACTCAAAGTGGACAAGTCTATTACTTTTCATTACTGTACAGTAATCTGTGACGTATTACGGCCTATAAACGTCATTTTTGTTATATAGACAACACAAATTGTATCTGACTTTTTGGATTTCCAATTTTTTTAAAAGTAGGCAAATTTGCGACTTTCAGTGAACGTCCAAAAGCCAAAGTGTTTCAGTTTCATCCCCTCACTAGGGGCTCTGCCCCTGGACCCCGCTGGGGGCTCGGCCCTCAGACCCCCAATTATAGGGGCCTTACACTTGTATTTGGGGGCCTCCAACTCTCTAAGGCCGGCATTGCGACTCGCTTCAGATGAGCTGAGAACTTTAACGACATTTTTGTTGATTTGTTCCATGTTTTCTCCCGAGTATACCAGTAAAAAATTTGAAAATCGGGCACAGTTTGGCAAATTTACAATAAAAGCCTAAATAATTTAACTTAAAACTGAAGTGGTATTATGTAACATGGCGTAGGCCTATAGGCTGTCATAAATGATGTCAGGCCAGCCCGTCATGTTTTTAAAAAATTTGTTTATGCTAACCAATTTCTGAGGTTTTTCCAAGTTACACCGATTTTACCAAAGTTTACTTTCGGGAATAGTGGAGCCGGAATTTCTACAGGTTGAATGCTATTTAAGTCGACTGGTCAATAGCGTCAACTCAAAGCACTGGCGATAAGCTATTTACAGGCTTAACTCTTCCCAGGGGGAACCAGCTCAGCTTCAGTAGATTAAGACGTAAGTGTCGATAAACCGTCCCCATCCCTCGTGACTGCCATACGTCTTTCCAGATTCCGTTTGAAGGTAATTGGTGTTCCAGATGTGACTGTTACGTCGTCAAGCCTGTTCCAAATGTCAATCATTCTTTCTAAAAAAATGATGCTACAAGTCTGTCAAAAATCCCTGGCTTTATTATTTTGTGAGTTAGGCCTAAAGCGAATGTACTCTGGATCGTTACAGTTTACTGCGGTTGAAGTGAATTCGATAAAAGTAACTAACTGCACGGATAATTTTGACGCGCTATAGCTATTTTGTAGGGCGTCTATGGCACGACGTGTCGTCTGTCTGTCTATAACGGTTGTATTGTGACTAAACGGTGCGAGATAAATAAAAAATCGCATGTTGGTTTTGCAATGACATGAACATCGTCATCGACGACCTAGGATGACCTTGAATGGATCCATAAGTGGCCGTATCTCGGAAACGATAAGAAATATGGCAAACGTTATTATTAATCACTAATAAGAAGTGACAACTTGGGTTTAAAATGACATGAAAGTCATTGACCTGAAATGACCTTAAAGGACAATACTGCAATAAGAACAGTATATGATGTAGCGCGTCTTCACTAACAACAGCTTGACTTTCTTGTATAAACTTTAGTAAGATCTGCACGATCTCTTCTTTCCTCCTAATATTTCTCATTCGTCACGACCTTTGTCAGTATGCTAAATTTTTCAATTCGGCGAGCAATGTGCCAAATCTGTGTTGCACTTTTCAGTTCTTAATAATTATTAATGTGATGCAGATATCATACTTAAGTAGGCCAATACTATATGCACTCCAGATGAAGTCACACAAACCAAGCAATGTAAGCCTAAATTTAATCCATGCAGGAAAAATCTCGGGGATAAAGTGTGCTTGCGTTGGCAGTACTGCCTGAAAGTCCTCACACAACTTTGACATTGTGAAAGACGATCACGCTCAGAAAGATCATGCACAATTGCATCAAGTCAAGTGATCCGCTTAATCTTTGTCATAGTATCGGCCTGCGGCCTCAATTTGCGGCCCTTCGGGCCTCAACTTTCGGTCTGCGGCCCCAATTTTCGGTCCTCCGGGCCTCAACTCGGCCTGCGGCCTCGATCTCGGCCTGCGGCTTCAAGTTTCGATCCTTCGTGCTTCAACTCGATCCAGGTTCCTCAGCAGCATTACGCCGAGACCGGTCGCGGCGACCGATCGAGGCCCTAAAAATGAAGTTTATATTTCATTGATATCATTTGCATAGCGTCGACGATCCGCAAACGGATTGCTTGAACGATCGCCTGTTCGATCGCGGAGATCCTCGGTCCTACAGTCGCCTCGTGTAAACACTACATTATGGGCGCTCCAGTATGCGTTGCAGCGTTGATGATGTGATGCGTCACTATGGTGACGACGTCTATATGACGTCACAGCTCTGCTGCGATTTAAGAGGTGTGGCTGCAAAATTTTAGAAAAAGTAAAATTTTCTGAAAGGTACGACACCTCTGCAACATCTCACCTAGTCCATCTTCAGGCCACGTACGACACGGGTCTGCGTGCAAAATTTCGCCGACGTACGTCGTGCCGTTAGAAAGTTATTGGCGATAGTAACTCTCAAATACAGTATAACATGTTAATGCAGCCTAACCATTCATCAGTAGGTTTCTTCGTATGAGATGCCACACAAACACTCATGGATAGCAGCAGCCGCGATTAGTAGGCAATAACGACGACAATAACGAGCATTAGCATACAATTTATATTAATCGTTAAGAGTCATCCATCAAGATCACCTGGAGTGAATCGCTGGAAGGCAAATGACAAAATATTGATCGCCAGGTCCGTCAGACTGTCCGAGTCTCGGCCAGGAGTCGATTATTGTAGGCCGGGGCCCACGTGTTTGCTTCATTGGGCTGTTAGACGATTCCTTGTCGACAGCAACTTAATTTATGAGGCTAATGCCATGGCGTCAGCGGAGCCACTCAACTATCTCAACGCCTCCTACTCGCTGCCACTTAACTGCATGGTGCTCATCGTTGTCACTATCAGATGCTAAGGAAATTCAGACACTCTCTGCGCCTGTCACTTAGGCCTGTCACCTCGGTTCTACCATGGCTGTGGTTCTACTCGTTGCCGTTCCAGTATGCATACCCAAGAAGTATAGAACAGCGCACTTCAGAAAGTTAGCGCCATGCTTGACGCGGTGATGGTAATCGGTGATTCTAGCAGAAGGCTTTTATTACCAGTAAGTGCGAGAAACATACAGCCAGGGGAACAGTGAGCAGCCTTCCTTAATAGAAACGATAAATTGTATTAATTTCGCAAATCGAGTTCGCTTAGGCTCTACGTACCGCTCTAGCCACTATACAGCAGTAGGCTACGCGCGTCGCTTATCGCTATCGCTATCGCACCGCTACACAAGAGGTCAGACAGGTGTAGTTAACAAATGATGTTCATCTGTCCATGCAGTCTCCTCTCGCCGCAACGCAGCTCAGCGCATGACCGCAGTACGTGGTCTCGACATGCAGTGATGTATATGGCGCCAAGCAGGCGCGAAGTCAGAAGCTAACGCGTGAACAATACGCGGAAGAACGAGAAAAACAGAAACACTTCCAGACCAACGTTCATTAAGCCGGTATGGCACACGCAAACTGTGGGTCACTCTTTACTTTCGGTAGCACAGTCTGACATCCACTCCAATCCCTCCCTCGATCGACGCTTGTACCTCGTTGTTTGGCCGGCTCCCCTTTTAGTACCAGAGTTACGCGCCAAATTACGACTAGAGACCAGTTAATTAGTAATTTCGCGGCAGTCACTTTGCTCGTGGAGAAAATCGTTAACTCCAATCAACTAATCCAATAACAAAAACAATAGAGAATGGCTTTCTACGTGCAAAACTGACATTTCCCAGTTCCACGAGCCGGGTCCAGATAATACGAAATCGGTCCTCTGTAAACTTAATTTATTGCAGCCTGACACATGAAAGTGATCTAGTGATATATAGGCTATCATCAATGCGATATTAGGGATTCAATATAGTACTGAGATCACGAAGGCAGCATGATGATGCTATTTGGAGGAATTTTCTACAACTGCAAGGGCCGCAAAAAATAGCCATGTTAATACTAACAGCAATGCACAATAAGTTATCTGGAAATCTGGATAAATTAGTCATAAATGAGTAGGTGAGAACAAACACAACTCATAAAAGAAAACCGGCATGCTCATTCAGCTGTAGGCATAATATCACATTCTTAATATTTTGTCCATCATCACTTCACGTCTAGGTCTAAATTTTTTCATATCAAAGCTGCTAACACAGTCAGCCTCGGATGCTACTAGAAACCCATGCTTATAACAGAGCAGTGACATGAATAGGATGTGCACCCCCGAAGATAAGTCGCTACGTTTTTCAGCAGCTTGACAATTATATATACTTTATTTCGCATCAAAGCAGCACAGCTTGATAATAATAATTTATCTATTTATCACAATAAAATGATTTTTGCAGCCACTAGACGTATTTCTGGGCTCTTAATGCATCCAAAATGCATTTGGACTCAAGGCTCTGCCCAAAAGCCCACTGGGGGAACTTACAGCAGTAAGAGCACTCCCTATAGCTGGTGGACAGTGACCGACCCAAGAAGCCCTTCCTGCTTTCAGTCATCGGCCTTGTTATTTTGGTCCTTCAAATCTCAAGAGTAAACATCAGCAAGGCAAATTCCTGGCTACACCACTGCAAGAGACCTGGCTTCTGTTAGAGACCCGGCTTAAATTGAAACATTGTAAACTTTGTGCATAAACAAAATATTAATGTACATGTAATGTATGTATACGTTTTAATTTCTAATGACCCAACTAGGTGCACAGGTTTCTGAATACAAGGCAAACAACCAGAGCCAACAGAATCTAATGGAACACATTACGAGTTTACTAGTCACCGCAGAGAAGTCACTGTTGACAGATATACAAACAGTTGATCAATCACATCAGTGACCAGAAAGCTCAAATCTCTTATGCAAATAGTGCTGGCACCTGGCAAACACAGAGCCTATATCACAACAGTAAAGAATTGAGAATACGTAAAAAATACGGAATGCCACCAAAGTCTAACCAATTCCTCCATGTTTAACACTGCACTAAAGTCATCAAAATCTGTTCCTCATTTAGTGGCAAAAATCAACTAACCCAACTGACCAAGGTAAAAATTTGTTAAGTTTTTGTTTATTTTGCCATGGAATGTGTTCGGGCATTTGTTGAAATGAAATAATGCACAATATTGCACATACACCATATTTGTAACCATCAACAAATAAGAACATAGAAATCGACGTTAAAAACGCACAGCTTCAGCACTGCATTAAACGTTGCAAAATAATTAATGCTAAAGAACAACAAATTCAACTTACTGCATCCAAATTCAACATTCAACAAAGTACTCAGTAGGTCATTGTTTACCAGTTGCTCGCCCCATAAAACAGTGTTGCTGTACAGAGTGGTAATAAACATACATTTATGCAATATGCAACAGTCAGGTCAAGGACATAAGCTATCTGAGGAAGCCTGAATGTCCGGGCAGTTTGTCCTCATGTTCTTCTTCACTGAGAACTGCAGTCAAATCTGCATGAAGCATCTTCCCGACCTTCCTCGCTGTCTACATTGCACCACAAACACAGCATTCAGCAGTGCTGCAGCTGCTATCAGTACTATCACTAGCAGCGGACATCAACTACCTACTCAGTTGTCAAGTAGCTCATTCCTGACTACTGAAGATAAGTAGCTGCAACTATTTTCCTTAACTACCACCAAAACATTTAACTACTAATACAACTACTTTTCACGATACACATATCAACTATGATGGCTTAATTTACAGATCAAGTGTAACTGCCTAAATCAAACCCGGCTCACCAGGCCTGGTTTGAATGAACTTAACAACTCACATAGAACAGAAAGCTGGGGTAAAGTAATGCCTAAATTATGTCTATAATCAGCATGAAAAGTAGTTGTAACTTGCCCATCACTGACAATAATCACCACTGATAATAACTGTTATTTTTTTTTATTGAAAATCTTCTCTTTCCAGAGCTATGCTACTGCCACACTACAGACTCAATACTATGGGCATTAGGCACGAATGCAGACTTGATGTGAACAGAGCTAGTCAGATGTAAACTGGCAGTTGTAATAGCTATACTACAATATTTATACTCAAGTACGTTTCATCTAATCCAATAACTCATACAGTAGTGCTTAAATCATTTGAGATCAGTGACAATCTCAAACCAAACCTCACATAATACCCTGTTAGTGATCTGTAGCATTTAACAGCTGTGATCCTAGACAACGTCTTTCACAATTTTGGTGACAGGCCAAATTTAATTGACAGGCCAGATTTAATCCAACCACTAAAGGAAAATCCAATAAAAATTCTGAGCAACATATCTTAGAAAACTGAAGTCAACTTCTAGAAACTTTATCATGTTAAATTTAAGTTGCAAACAAAATATTAATTGACAAATATAAATCTGGTCTAACTGCTACTGCATTATAACAAAGCATAGGTTGTGCTGACAAATCAAACAAGAAATTTGAGCTAATGCTCACGAGACGTGCCAAAGCCTATAGCAGCTGCTGTTCGCAAACTGTCAGTCTATCTCACCGCCATTTCGTCACAGTTCATTCTTGGAGTGTGCACTGCAGCCAAAGATGGCAAAAATCAATAAAAAAACTCCTTATTTTGGAAGTTCAGGGTCTTTCAAAGTCATCAATGTTGATACGACTGAAAAACTCGCCACGAGCGCTTGTTGTGATAGGCAGCATGCCCATGCCTATCTGCAACTGTTTTCACGGAACACTGGCCAATGATAGTAAAATAACGACTTTTACAAGGGTACCACTCTTTGACGCGCTCGAAATCTGCATTCAATGCTGAAAATTTCATATGCAGCTTGTCCATGTCTATCTCGATTGGTTTCAGCGCAATTTGCTCTTGAAATGTGTCTTGCAGCCCGAAATCGCCAAAAAATCCATATAACCCCTATTTTACCGAAGGTCATCAAAGGTCATTGAATTCGGTGGCAATCGAGAGTGAGTGAGTAACGGCACAACAGCACAAAATAGGCTATTCAGTGCCGTAAAATCAAGAGCCAGTGTACAACTTCCTATTAGTGATTAATAGTAACCTAGGCCCTATCTCGCACCGTTATTGAGATACAGCGACTTATTGGCTAAAAATTGCAAATTTTTCCCACTCCCTCTCATTTAGCACCCTCGTTTGGGGTGACCCCCTTCGAATTTATGGAAAAGCTTTACGATTCCTGAAACAAGTGTCCTCCAGGTAGCTGATGGTGAAGACTTGCACCATTTTTGACTGATCCACCTATGTGACAGACGGACAGATGGACAGAATTGCGACGACTAAGATGCGTCGAAAGCAGTAGCTGCTTTCACGCGTAAAAAAACTGATATAAGAGTCATTCCATATGAAATCAGCAGAAATCTGACAATTTTCCCACTCAAAATTTTTGATTTTTTTGAATTTTTTCCCAGATGTTCTCCATACCCTTTTATGAAAAAATGCAAAATATGGCATCCGTATTCCTAAAACTCACCGAGTTACGCTCATTTATAGTTGACTGGGGTTGAGCGCGACATCGCAACTTGTTAATTTTAAGCAATTTCAGAAGCAGATATCTCAGGAACCAGACAAGATAGAAACTTGAGGTTTTCACTGTTTTATTCAGAATTTTGTGTACTTTCCAT